>Ga0160454_100046_pt1 | contig 203128 bp, 161 predicted proteins | sample HID1971M_E6MG_FD_108218 | JGI IMG/M metagenome (GOLD analysis project Ga0160454, IMG submission 108218) | Enriched millipede-associated microbial communities from UW Madison campus, WI, USA - HID1971M_E6 MG | ecosystem: Host-associated > Arthropoda: Insects > Digestive system > Unclassified ...
ATCCGCTCGGTTTCCCTCGTGTAACGGTCTGCCAGACCGTTAGAGGCTATCATCCGCTCGGTTTCCCTCGTGTAACGGTCTGCCAGACCGTTACACTCAATCGCCAGCTCGAATTCGCTCGGCAGGTTGTGCGCTCATGGTTGCGAATGGGGGAGAATAGGCCCGGCGTAGAAAAAAAACCGTTCTTTGGTAAATGGAGGTGCGATCCGCCATTTGCACAAGGAACGGTTTTTTGTATATTCATATGGGTTCCGACGTTTTCTACTTCGGGGGGTTGCCCACTTTATGTGATAACCTCTTTACGAGACATCGCGAATCTACCCCGTTCTTCATCACCCCTTCGACACCACGGCCGTCACCGGATAATGATCCGAAGGGTAACGACCGTCGTACTGCCCGCGGTCGACCTCGACACTGACGATCTCAAGGTCAGGCGACGCGAATACGTAATCGATCGGCTCTCCCGGCTCACCGCCCAGAAACTCGTGGAACGTCCGTCCGACGCCGCGGCTGCCTTCCTTCAGAACGGAATAGGCGTTGCGATAGCCCGCCCGCTCCAAGCCGGAGACGACGGCGTGCTCCGGGTAGACGTTGAAATCTCCCGTTAGCACGACGGAAAGGTCAGTCTGCTGGCGAAAGCGTTCGATCCGCTCCCGGATCAGCTCCATGCCTTTCGTCTGGGCTTCGTCGCTGATATGGTCCAGATGCGTGTTAAACGCGACGAATTCCTCGCCGTCGGCCGACTTGAACCTTGCCCATGTACACATGCGCGTACAAGCCGTATCCCAACTCATTGCACCCAGCTTCTCCGGCGTCTCCGACAGGCTGAAATGACCGACCTCTCCTGCACTCCACTTGCTCTTCTTGTACAGGATTGCGCTGTATTCGCCCTCCTCCCCGCCTTCCCGGCCTTCGCCGACCCAGGCGTATTCCGGCAGCAGCGGCTCCAAATCCCTGATCATGGCAAGCAGTCCCTCTTGAATGCCGACAATGTCCGCATCGTGGCGTTTGATCGCCTCAGCCGCCGCCTTCACCCGGTGCGGCCAAGCGTTTTCCCCGTCGATTTCCACGTTTAACCGCAAATTAAAAGTCATGATTTTCGCCAGCATGATGGTCCCTCCCTGATCGTTACACTTCAACCATTGTACACCTTCGGGCAGGCTCGTTCACCCCGGCCGTCAAGATTTGATCGAGCCCTCCGTCAAGCCGCCGATAATGAACTTCTGCGTGAACGAGTACAGAATCGTGATCGGCGCCATCGACAGCGCGAATGCGGCAAACGCCAAGCTGTAATCGAAGCTCGTCTCCGATTTGAAATTGTAGATGAACAGCGGCAGCGTCCACATGTCCGGGCTGCGATTCAGCATAATGAGCGGAAGCTGAAAATCGTTCCAAATCCACAGACTGTTCAGAATCAGAATGGTAGCGACGATCGGCATCATAAGCGGATAGATGATGCGCGTGAACGTCAGCCAGACGCCGCAGCCGTCGATTTTGGCCGCCTGATCGAGCTCGAGCGGAATGTTCTTGAGAAAGCCGACGCTAAGAAACAGCCCTTGGGCGAACGACAACGTCACGTACATAATAATTAGCCCGCCCTGGTTAAGCAGGTCGAGGCTGCTCATATGCCGGAAGATCGGCAGCATAACCGCCTGGAACGGCACGAAAATACCGGACAGAATAAGCAGATAGACAAACTTGTAATAGAGACGGTCCATGTTGCGCGAGATGGCGTAGGAGACCATCGGAATAACGAGCAGCATAAGGAGCAGCGAAACGACGGTAATGAGCACCGAGTTCTGAAAAATGCTCCAAAAGTGCGCTTTGTTGATGACGCTGGCGAAATTGTCCAAATACAGGCTGTTCGGGAGGGAGAAAAAGCTCTTCGTCGTCTCCTCCCTCGTCTTCATCGCAACGGCCAGCGTCAAGTAGACGGGAATTAAAATGAACAGCGTGCCGACCGACAGGAAGGCGTAGGAAAAGGCGTTAAACGCAAGGCGTCTGCTTCTCATTGCTGTCCCGCCTCCTTCCGCGACAGCAGCTTGATCTGAACGAAGGATACGAGGCCGATCAGCAGGAAGACGTAGATCGCCTCCGCGGTTCCGTAGCCGAATTTCATTTCGTTCATCCCGTGCTGGTAGATCAGGAAGCCGAGCGATTCCGTCGACTTGGACGGTCCTCCGCCCGTCATCGCCACGATGTAGTCGAACACGGTCAGGCCCCCCTTAATGGCGAGCACGACGTTCACGGTCAGCATCGGAATAAGGAACGGCAGCGTAACCGAGAAGAAGCGCTGCACCGGCGTCGCCCCGTCGATCAGGGCCGCTTCGGTCAAATCCTTGGGCACGCTGGCCAGACCGGCGATGAAGATGACCATCGGCGTCGCGAAGCCCTGCCAGATGTTCGTCAGAGCAACACCGTAGATTGCCGTATCGGGATTGCCCAGCAGGTTGCGCGACAGCCATTCGATGCCGAGCGCCTCTCCGATCGGCGGGAACAGCGAGTAGAAAAACTGGTTGAACACCATCCCGACCGTAATCATGCTCAGAACCGCCGGGAAGAAGTAGATCGAGCGGAACAGTCCCCGCAGCTTCAAGGACTGACTCAGCAGCATCGCCAAAATCAGGGCGATGCCGAGCTTAAACACGACGACAATCGCGGTATACAGCAGAGTGAACGACATCGCGTTCAGAAAGCGTTTGTCCTGCAAGATATTAATGTAGTTTTTAAGGCCGACCATTTTATAAGATAAGGAGAATCCGTCCCAGTCGGTCAGGCTGTAGTAGAAGCCGATGAACACCGGCACGAGAAAGAATGCCGCATACAGCACGACCGCAGGAACGGTAAGCAGGGCGAACGCCGCGCCCGGCCCGAATCCTCGAGTTTTCATCGTAATCCCTCCGATTGAAAAGGCGGGAAGCCTTGTCTCCGCGTATGCCGGCCAAGGGTTCCCGCCTCTGTCGCTTGCCTAGAAATCCGATTACTGATTAAGCACGTTATAGAAGATGGTGTCCAGAGCATCCAGATATTTTCCGATATCTTTGGTAATGAACATTTCTTGTGTCGCCTTGCCCACTTCCGCGTTAAGTCCCGGCGGCCACAGGCGCTCGATCGTCGGATAGATTTTGCCGTCGTTGATGAGCTGAGTAAGCGAGGTGATCTCTTCCCTGCCGCTCTGTACGTCTTTGATGCCCGACGGATAGCCGGCGGTAGCGAGATACTTCTCGACCGACTCCTTGGTCGTCATGAATTCGATGAACTTCTTGGCTTCGGCCTGGTTTTTGCCGCGGGTCGGAATGCCGATGGCGGTGTCGACGGAAACCTGCGTCTTCAGATCGGCCGCGTTCTCGGTCGGGAACGGGAACATCGCGAAGTTCAGATCCGGATTCGATTTGGCGATTTCCTGAATCGCCCAGATACCGGTGAACCACATCGCCGTCTTGCCGGTTGCGAAATCGCGCAGCGCGTCGTCGTAGCTCGTTCCCATCATGTCCTTCTGGCCGTATTGGCGAATGTCCAGCAGCGACTGGGCGAAAGGCTTAAACGCCGCGTTATCCGTAATATGCGCCTTGCCGTTCATGACGTCGTCCAGAAATTGCTCGATGTCCGGAAGCGTCTGTCCCATCTTGAAGACGACTTCTTGGCGGATGCCGTTATATTCTTTGTCATGGAAGTAGAAGGGCGTGATTCCCGCGGCTTGCAGCTTCTCCGCCGCCGCGTACAGCTCGGCCGTCGTCGTCGGCAGCGCGATATTGTTGCTCTCGAACAGGTCCTTGTTGTAGTAGACGCCCAGCGTCGCCAAACCGACCGGAACGAGATAGTTTTTGCCGTCGATCTTGCTCAGCTCGGCAATGGCCGGCTGAACGTTCGCCATCAGCGGATCGTTCGTCAAGTCGACAACCTGGCCTTCCTTGGCCATCTTCTGGAATACGGAGTTATGCGGATAATGCGTGAACACGGCAGGAGCATCGTCTGTGGAGACGCGCATCGTCCATACGTTCTCCGGGTTCGGGACGTTGTTCTGCTCAACGAGGATGTTCGGATTGCTCTCCTGAAACTTCTGAATCAGCTCGTTGACGACGTCGACGCCCTCCGGCTTCATCTGGAAGTACTCGATCTTGACCTGACTTGCCTCCGGGCTTGCGCTTCCCGTGTTGGCGCTTTCAGATTTGCCGCTCGAGCAGCCGGCGGCCACGACCAGCGACAGCCCCGTCAGCGCGGCGATCCCGCCTTTGACCATACTCTTTCTCATGTTTCTCAGCCCCTCTGTTGAAGTCGTACGCGGTGTACGGTTCTCATTGTAGCAACGGCCCGGAGGCGATTTATAGGAGAAAACTGACCTGCGTCATAGGACAAAAATGTCTATCCGGTTAAGGCTGTCCGCCCGGAGAGTGACCGCTTCTGAACTTGCCCGGCGTCTCTCCGTACACCTTCTTGTACATCTGGATGAAGTAGGAGTAATCGTTAAACCCGACCTCGGTCGCGACGTCCGCCACACTCAGGGAGGGATCGCTCTCCAGCATCCGCTTTGCCTTCTCCATGCGCACCGTCAGCACGTACTGGGCGAAGCCCATGCCGCTTTTGCGCTTGAATAGGCGGCTTAAATAGCTGGGATCGACGAAATACGTGCTCGCCGCCAGCTCCTCAAGCACGATTCGATTCTTATAGTTTTCGTCCACATATTGTTTAAGATGATCCACGATGTCGGCTTTCGATTCATTTTCCTTCACGCGCGCGACAATCTCTTGCAGCCTCGCGGCCAGATCGTCCCCAAGCGCCTTGAGCGACGCGTACTCGAACAGGCCTCGCCAGGCGATAAAGCCCGTTCCTGCTTCCCCCGGCAAGCGTCCGGCAAGCCCGTTCAGCAGATTGACGATCGTCGCGAACCAATCCTGAAGCATATAGGCGGAATACGAACGGGCGGCTGCCTCGTCCAGCCATTGGCGGATCATCCCGATCGCTTCCTGCTCCTGAAGCTTGTCGGTCTTGCGGCGGAACGCATCCGTCCACTCGCGCAGCGCCAGAGCATCGTAAGAATATCGCGCAGCCAGTTCCGCGCCCGGAACGGTCTGCCCGCCTTCCGTCAGCGCGCTTTGCAGTGCGGCCGTCTTCGCCTGCTTGTACGCCTCTTCAAGCCGACGTGGCTCCGCGAACAGGCCGCTCACTCCGGCCGCGGCCACCGTCTCGTCCGCTTCCTCGGCCGCCTGGCGAACGTACGTGTCGCACATGAATTTCAAGCCGCCGGTCTCGTCCATCGACTCGCTTCGATAGCAGGCCCAGACGACGAGCAGCCCCGCTTCGTGCTTGTCCGGAACGGCCAGACCGTCGACGCACCGCTTGGCGATCCATTCCTTGGCGCTCTTCGTCAACGCCGCAAGCCGTCCGGAGGAAGAGCGAATCGCCGCCGTCTGAGCGTACAGCCCCGGCTCGCAGACTAATTCGGCCTCCCCGTATACGGCGTCCGCCAACACGGATTCCCTTGCAGCTTCCCGCGAACGGGCCTGCAAATACTTCCAGCGGTCCAGCAGCGGGTACAGCTCCTGCCGGTCGATCGGCTTAAGCAAATAATTTTCAACCTTGTACTTGATTGCCTGCTGCGCATAGGAGAAATCGTCAAAGCCGCTAATGATCGCCACCGGCGTTCGCAGACCGCGCTCCTGTATGAGCGCAGCCAGTCGAATTCCGTCCATGCCCGGCATGCGAATGTCCGTCAGCAGCAGCTCGGGGCTAAGCGTCTCAACCGCCTCTAACGCAGCCGCGCCGTCCTCCGCCTCGATAATTTCGATGTCGGGGTCCCAATCCGCGATCATCTGCACGATCGCTTTTCTCGCGAAATATTCGTCGTCCGCCACAATGATTCTCATGGTCTCTCGTCCTCCTTGCTTAAGGGAATGTTCATCTCGATCGTCGTTCCCTCTTCCTCCCGACTGTGCACCCTCATCCAATAGCCGTCGCCGTAAAAATGCTTAATCCGCGTATGCACGTTGCGCAGGCCGAAATGACGTCCCGAATCCGCATCTTCTCCCGTTGCGGCTCCGTCTTCCTCCAGCATCGCCGTCAGCTCCGCCAACTTTTCGGGCGCTATGCCCGCCCCGTTGTCCTTCACCTCGATGTGAAGGAACTGACCTTGACGCTTGATCGTCAGCGTCAGCAGCCCCTGTCCGCCCTTCGGCTCCAGGCCGTGGTAGAAGCTGTTCTCGATAATCGGCTGCATGAGAAATTTCAGGATTTTATAGGACAGCACCTCGGGATCGACGCGATACTCCACCTGGAACCGGTTCAGGAAGCGGATCTGCTGGATTTTCACGTAATTGTCGATCTGCTCCAGCTCCTTGGCGACTGTTACCTCGTCCCCGTACTTGATGTTGTAGCGGTAAAGGCTGGACAGGCTTTTCGTCATCGTCGAAATCGTATCGATGCGGTGAAGCTCCGAAATCGAGTGAATGGCGTTCAGCGTGTTGTATAGAAAATGCGGATTGATCTGCGCCTGCAGCATTTTCAGCTCGGCCTTCTTCTGCTGCTGTCCCGCCGCGATCTCGGACGCCCGACTGCTCTTCAGACGCTCGATCATCGCATTGTAGCTCATAATCAGGCGGCCGATCTCGTCCTCCCGGTCCGTTTTGACCGTCACGTTGTGAAGATTGCCGGTGTCGACCATTTTCATCGCCCCGCTCAGCTTCAGGATCGGGTTGGCAAAATAGCGATGGAAGAAAAAGGCCAGCGCCAACGCCGCGATCAACGCCAAAATGCCGAACAGAGCGTAGCTGACCGTATTGCCGATAAACGTATTGGTGATCCGATCGGAGGGAATAAACTGCAGCACGGTCCAGCCGGTAACTCGGTTGAGACTGCCGCTGACCATATAATGCTCGCCGTTCCACCTGAGATTGGAGACGATGCTGCCCTCCTGCGTCAGCTTCATTTTCGCCAGACCGGCTATCAGCTTTTCGTTGTCCGACGCGGATTGAATCCTGGAGCGCCCGTCCGAATTGTAGATGACCCGATCGCCCGCCAGCACGATTGTCCTCAGCTTCTGATCGCCTACCGAGATACCGCCGAGCATATTTTCGATCGACTTGTAGTAAATATCGATCTGGGCATAGGCTTCCCGCCCGTTATTGAGATTCAGGTCCGACAAGTAGCGGACGATCGAGATCGACTGGTTGCCGCTATTGCGATTCATATCGAACGCCTTGGGGACGTGGATGTACATCTTGCTCTCCCGCAGCTTCTCCCTGCCGATCTCCTTAAGCGTATCGAGCAACTGATTGGCTTTATCCGATTTGCTCCCGTAAAGACTGCCGTTCGGAGCCTGAACGTAGATCATTGCGATGTTGCCGTTGATCAGCACGAATTGCTCCATCGCGTTCTGCATGTAATTGGAGTCGCTAAGGTACTGCTTGTCCGAGGACGGCAGCGCCTTGTCCATAATATTGTGAAGCTTCGTATCGGTCAGATAGAAAAAAGAATTGCGGGCCAGGTTCGTAAAGAAGTCGTCGATGGTCACGTTGGTCCGCTGGTTCAATTGCTCAAGTATGTCCTCGTAATAGGTCGTCGTCTGCCGGTACAGCTGAGTGCCGTAGATGAACAATGCGGAGAATACGGGGATTACGATCAGCAGAACGTAGGTCAGCACAAGCTTGTTGCGGAACGAGGTTCGATGGAACCTCTTGATCAAGGAATCGGGAAACACATCCGTTCATCTCCTGCCGGACGCGCGCCGCCGGCGGCCTCCGGATTGTGGTTTTTAAGCATGAAATCTATTCTAATACAATCCGCGGGAGAAAAAAAAGCCCGGTCACAGGACCGGGCGAATCCATTTGATGTAAAAAGCGAGAGCCAGCGCCAGCGCGACAGACGTCAGCAGAAACGGCAGACGGTAGTCTTCCCCGGCGAGAATCCAGCCTGCGGCATAGGTCGCTCCCGAGGAGCCGGCGCTGCGAAATACCGATCTCATCCCGGCGAACAAATTGCGCTCGCGATCCGCGAACGCCGACATCAGCTGGCTGTCGAGCAGATTGGACAGCATCGTCGTTCCCCCGCCGCGAAGCAGAAACAAGGGCATGAACAGCAGCTCGGGCAGCTGCGCGTACAGCAGCGCGAACAGGAGCAGGTTGCTTGAAAATACGGCGATTATGGCTGTATTTCTCCCAAACCGCTCGATGACATAGGGAGTCAGCAGCGAGCAAATAAATAGAATGATTCCGTTCGCCGCCAGCAGCTGCGATACCCTTTCATCCGCCCAGTCGAGCCGAAATTTGACGATGACGTTGAGGAAGGAACCGGTGAGCGCCAATGCTCCGCTAATTACAGCGAGGAAGAGAGCGAACAGCCACAGCTTGCGCCTCGGACGAAGCTTGTTCGATTGGGGTGGGGCCTTATCCGCAGCTTGATCCGCTTTTCCCGCCTCTAGCGCCGTTCCGTTCTGTTCGCTAGTATGCTTGTCCTCTACGACGGCTCGTTTCTCGGGCGGTAGCCACAGCGCCCGCGTGATGGAGAGCGTCAAGAGAATCGCTGCGGCAAGCAGCAGCGGTGGCCGGTAATCCGCGCTCCCTCCCGACAAGTACCCCGCTGCCAGCGTCCCCGCTCCCGTAAACGCGGTAAACACCGCGAACATCAGCGAATACGCCCGCGTCTCGTCTTGGCGCGTGGCGCAATAACGGAACAGCAGCGGCGTCTCCGTCGTCTCGATAAGCGTCAGCCCGATGGAGACGAGCGCCTGCGCCGCAATGTAATATCCAAAGCTCCCGTCGGCCGAATACGCCAAGCTGCCCGCCGCCACGAACCCTGCTCCGATCGAGAGCAGCCGCTTGCGTCCCAAACGACTTGCCAGCATCGAGACGGGAATCGCGGCGGCGCCCATAATCAGAATTCCGAGGGACGCGAGTGCCCCTACTTGCTCGGCCTTTAAGCCTCTGGACAGCAAATGCAAGTTCAGCACAAGCGAATACATGCCAATGCCGATGCCATACAGCGCTTCCGTAGCCAAAAAACGCCTCACTCCGACGGGAAGTCTCCACAAATCCCGCAAATAAGCCATTTGTCGCTCCTTTCCTTGCTGCCTGACCGTCTGGTCCCTTGCCTCTCCTGCGGGGCGCCGCGTGGGATAAGTCCCTCAGGCGGACTTATATGCCTCTCCCGCGGGATGCCGCTTGGGATAAGTCCCTCAGGCGGACTTATATGCCTCTCCCGCGGGATGCCGCTTGGGATAAGTCCCTCAGGCGGACTTATACGCCTCTCCCGCGGGATGCCGCGTGGGATAAGTCCCTCAGACGGACTTATACGCCTCTTCCGCGGGATGCCGCGTGGGATAAGTCCCTCAGGCGGACTTATACGCCTCTTCCGCGGGATGCCGCGTGGGATAAGTCCCTCAGGCGGACTTATACGCCTCTTCCGCGGGATGCCGCGTGGGATAAGTCCCTCAGGCGGACTTATTCGCCTCGTCCGCAGCGAGTGATGCGAGAAATAGAAAGACCCCTTAACCGGGGTCCTCCCTCATCTCACGTTACTTCGATTGTGCCTTCTTCAAGTACGCCCGCCAAGTGATGCACCATTGGGCCGGATCGTCGAGAGACGATTCGTCGTTGCGGTGTACGGTGCTGTTGTGCGGAGCGGTTTTCACGATGTCCGGGTTCGTGTACGCTTCCTCGGAAATGTGCGCCAAAGCCTGAATGTACTCATCCAAATCCTCTTTGGAATAGGACTCGGTCGGCTCCAAGGTGAACGGCTGCGGTACGATATACGGATGGTGGGATGTCCAGTAATGGAGTCCGAAGTCGCACATCCGCCGCGTGATGTCCTCCGTCGTCACGCCCGTCTCGTCCGCCAATTGCTTCCAACTATAACGCACCTGCTCCAAGCGACGACCTTTAATATACGGAGCGCTCGCGCCGCGAATTTGCAAAATTTTATGATACAGGTAGTTGTTGTTCAGCACGGCAATGCGAGCGACATCGCGCAGCCCTTCCGCACCGAGAGCCATAATCCAAGCATACGCACGCAGAACCGTCTGGGCGACGCCGTGGAAGCTGCGCACTTTGCCAATGCTCGCGTCCGGCTGATCCTTCAGCGCATATTTGCCGTCTTCGTGCACAACGAGCGGTCCCGGCAGGAATTGCACAAAAGGCTCCGCCACACCGAGCGCACCCGTTGCCGGGCCTCCGCACATGTGCGGAGCGGCGAACGTCTTGTGCAGATTGAAGAAGCACATGTCGAAGCCCGCTTCCTTCGCCCGCGTAATGCCGAGCAGCCCGTTGGCATTCGCCTGATCGTAGAAGCAGACGCCGCCCGCCGCATGCACGACGTCGGTAAACTCGCGAATCCGGTGATTGTAGATGCCGGTATCCTCCGGGTTGGCGACGACGAAGCCTGCCGTACGCTCGGAGACGGCGTTCTTCAGCTTCTCCAGATCGGGAAAGCCGTCCTCGTCGGGATGCAAAGTGATGATTTTGTAGCCTTTGACCGCTGCGGTCGCCGCCTGGGACGGGTGGGAGAAGATTGTCGTAATAATCTCGTCGCGCTGCTCCCCCTCGCCGCGAGAATCATGGTAGGCACGGACAATCGAAGCCATCGCCAGCAATGCCTGCGTGCCGCTGCTCGGCTGAAACGAGAATGCGTCCATACCGGAAATTTCGCGCATCGCCAAATCTAGCCGGTGATAAACCTCCAATATCCCCTGAGCCGTGTCCGGATCCTGCAGCGGGTGCAGCTCCATCATGTTAGGCGTGCGGATCAGCATCTCGTTGATGCGCGGAATATATTTCATCGTGCAAGTGCCTTGCCCGATCTCGACGTTCAGATCGGAGCCCAGCGTCTCCTGAGACAACCGCAGATAGTGGCGCAGCACCTTGGCTTGGCCAATCTCCGGCAGCTTCGGCGCTTCGCTCCGATGCATCGCGGACGGGATGAGCGAAGCCGCTCCTCCGACCTCGGATGCAATGCCTGCCTCCGTTCCCGGCGGAATGACGCCCCGTTCGCCCGGACGGTGAAGCTCGAATACGACCGGCTCATCCCATTTGGCTTGGTGGAAGTTGCGGACTTTATGATCCCGGCGAATCCGCTGTATAGGGCCGGATGATTTGTTCGTCGGTGCGTGGCTCATTGAGGGCTCACAACCTTTCTGATCGCGTCCGCGAGCCGATCCAGATCGGCCTGGGCATGAATTTCGGTTACGCAGTAGAGTGCGCTTTGTCCCCATTCGGGATAACTTGCAGATAAGTCTTTACCTCCGAAAATGCCTTCGGCTAACAGTCGCCGATTGATCTCGGCCACCGTCAAGCCCGTACCGCCGAAGTCGACGACGAATTCCTTGAAGAAATCCGTCGCGGCAAACCGCAGCGTTACGCCGGGGATGTCCGCCAGCTTGCGAGCCGCATAACGCGCCTTCTGCACGATCGTCTCGCCCAGCTCTCTCATGCCGTGAGGCCCGAGCAAGGACAGGTAAACGCCTGCCGTAATACCCCATAGCGCGGTTTGCGTACCGACCGACTCCTTACCTTTCTCGCGCAGGGCGAACGACGTCCGCTCGTAGGCGACATCTCCGAAGCCGTACTCTCCCTCCACCTCCGTCGGCACGATGCCGAACAGGCGGGAAGGATACTCCATGACAAACTTCTCCTCGTCATGAGTAGCGATAAAACCGGACTGGCCGCCGCCGTAATTCATATGCATGCCAAGCGGTTGCAGGTCGCCGCAAACAATATCGGCGCCGTAACGGCTCGGCGGCTCCAGCAGGCCAAGCGAAATCGGGTCTACGCCGACGATCGAAATCGCTCCAGCCGCATGGGCCAACGCCGCAATCTCCGCGCCGCGATCCTCAATGATGCCCAGATAACCCGGATTTTCGAAATAAACGGCAGCAACCTCTTCCGTCAGCTTGCGGCGAAGGTCTTCCATGTCGAGCTTGCCCGTAACGGGGTCGATCTCCAGCTCGCGCAGCTCCATGACCGGCGTGCAGTAGTTGCGGATGATTTTGGCCTTGTCGGGATCGACCGACTTTGGCAACAACGCGACTGGGCGGGCGGTCATTCGACCCGCCATGCGAATCGCTGTGGATGCAGCCTGCGCCCAGTCGAACGTCGGCACGTTAACGACGTCCATGTCGACCAATTCGGCGACGAGGCTCTGATATTCGAACAGCGACTGGAAGCGGCCATGATCCTCATACGGTTCACCGGCGTACGCCGTGACGAACTCGGAGCGCTGGTTAATCTCGTCGCAAATCGCCGGAACAAAATGCTGCCAGCAGCCTGCGCCAAGGAAGTTCAAATAGCCGCCCGCTCCGGCGTGCTTGTTCTTCGCCAGCAAACCTTCCACATGTCGGCGCAGCTCGTACTCGTTCATCGCCGGAGGCAGGTCCATCAATCCGTCCAGCTTTAAGCTGTCCGGAATGGCCTCGTGCAGCTGCTCGATCGACGTCAGGCCGATCTCCTTCAGCATCGCTTCCTGAACCTCTGGCACCGTATTCGGAATATAGGGATGAGCAAAAGCTCTATTTTCGGACAAAGGGAACGCCTCCGTTTCTTTAGGGTTGAACATCAACCTAAGCTGATCTAACTCACGCAATACCGCCGCCGTCGACGACAAGCACGCTGCCGGTCACCCACGACGACAAGTCGCTTGCGAGGAACAGCACCGCATTGGCGATGTCGCGCGGCGTGCCGAGCCGCTCCAGCGGCCGGCCTTTGGCGGAGTCGACGAGGAACGCCGCCTCGTCCCGCTGCAATTGCTTCGCTTCGTCGCGCAGCAGCGGCGTGTCCGTGTCGCCCGGAGAAACGCAGTTGACGCGAATGTTCTGCACGCCGTGATCGATCGCCATCGCTTTGGTCAGATTCACGACCCCCGCCTTGGCGGCGCAATAAGCGGCAGCGCGATCGCCGCCCTTCAATCCCCAGCCGGAACCGGAGTTAATAATGCTGCCGCCGCCCCCGCGCTCCATAATCGGAATAACGTACTTGGACAGCAGGTATACGCCCTTGAGCGACACGTCCAGCACAAGATCCCAGTCGCGCTCCTCCAGCTCGACGACGGTCCGTCGACGAATGATGCCGGCGTTGTTGAACAAAATATCGATCCGGCCGCAGGCGGAATCAATCTCCGCCGCTACTTGCTTGCAGTCCTCGGAAGAGGAAACGTCGCAGCGATAGTAGCTGGCCGTTCCTCCCTGGCCGCGAATGCCCGCGACCGCCCGCTCTCCCAGCTCATCGTTAATGTCGAGCAGCACCGCATGCGCTCCGAAGCTCGCCAGCAGCTCCGCCGTCGCCAAGCCGATGCCGGAAGCTCCTCCTGTGACAACCGCCACTTTACCCGTCAAATTCAATACGTCGGCTGTGTTCAGCATCGTTTATTCCCCTTTCGTCCATTGCGCCGCTTCCGCAGCCATTCGCAGACTCAACCTGTCCGGTGCATGATTCCCCGCCAAATAAGGCGCCAACAACATGCGGAACCGGAACTCCTCCGAACCGACCGCGTAAGGCGGCAGCTGCGCCGGACCGCAGCTATTGCTGCCCAGTCCGTTCTGACGATAATCCAAATTCAATGTGATAAATTCCCGCGGCTCAAGATCGCTCTCATGTTTTGCCTTCTCCAAGTCGCGATCCGTATACCGCCGCGCGCTGAATTCCAGCGTCGGCGCTCCGGCCGCCAACAGGCCGATGCCCGCTCCGTCCGTCACCGACATCCAGCGAACATCGGTGCGATTGCCGTTCTCTTGCGGATATACATAACGCGTAAACAGTTCGTCTACGGTTTTGGCGTATACGCCGAACTTGCCCGCTTGCTTGCTATCCGAGTAATTCTCCCCCGGCCCTCTGCCGTACCATTCCACATGTTCCGCATCTCCGGGCAGCTCCAGCTGCAGTCCGATCTTCGGCAGCATCGCCGGCGGCTTGCCTATCGGAACGCCGTGCACATCGATGACGATCAGCCCCGAGCCCGTTAACGTATACGACGTCTCGCAGCGGAAGCCCCAGTCGTGCACCGGCGGCGCAATCCGCGAAGTCCAGCTTGCGCGAATCGCGCTCTCGCCGAGACGCTCCCAGCGGAAGCCGTCGACCCGCTCGGTCAGCTTGTCGAGATGCGCTTTGCGCCAGTCCGCTACAACATACATATCGTTGTCGATCGGCGCGCGCCAGAAGTTGAGGCGAGGTCCGCCAAGCGTCAGCGTCTTTCCGTTCGCCGTCCAACAGCCCAATCCCGGCCGCGAAGCCTCCAGCGCCGCTCGGAACTCGGCGTTGCCGACTATAATTCGGCGGCCTTCCTCGGAGCACGACAAGCTCTCCACTGCACCGTTGCCCTCCACAGCCTGCAATTTCGCCTCGCTGCCAACTAATGCCTCCTGCAAGTTCGCCTCGCAAAGCAGGAATTGCGCCCAAGCGACCTCATGCCCGGCTTGCGCCCACGGCTGGTCCGCCTTCAACGCAAAGCTTACGTTCAGCCACTTTTCTTCCCCGCTGCCTGAACCTAACTCGCCGCACGGCACCTCCAGCTCGGCGCTTTCCCCCGGAGCGATGCGCGGCAAAACCAGCAAGCCGCTCTTGACCGCCCGACCGCCAACTGCAAGCGACCAGGAAGCGCTGAGGTGGTCCAGCGTCAGGAAATCGTAACGATTCTCGATGCGCACCCGGTTGTCGCCCAGATGATGCACGCGAACCGGCTCGATGATTTTTTTGTATTCGATCAGACCCGGAGACGGCGTACGATCGGGACGAACAAGTCCGTCAATGACAAAGTTGCCGTTGTTCGGCTCGTCGCCGTAGTCTCCGCCGTAGGCGTAGTCGATGCAGCCGTTCTGCTTGCGGAAGGTGAGCCCGTGATCAATCCACTCCCAGACGAAGCCGCCCTGAAGTCTGCGATACGCATCGAACGTCTCGAAATATTCCTTCAGCCCGCCGGGACCGTTGCCCATCGCATGAGCAAACTCGCACAGCACATGCGGCTTCGGATGATCCTCCAGCTTGCCGAAGCCTTCCATTTTCTCGACCGAGGAATACATCGTGCTGACGACATCGCACACTTCCGCTTGCCGATCCTCCTCGTAATGGATGAGGCGAGTCGGATCGGCCTGCTTGCACCATTCCGACATCGCGCGAAAATTGCAGCCGAAGCCCGATTCGTTGCCGAGCGACCAGAACAGCACGGACGGATGGTTTTTGTCCCGCTCCACCATACGGCGCATCCGATCGACGTAAGCGTCTTTCCACTGCGGATCGTCGCTGAAACGAGAGATGTTGCCAAGCGGCTCGAAGCCATGCGTCTCCAGATCGGTTTCTTCCATCACATATAGGCCGTATTCGTCGCACAGGTCGTAGAAACGCGGGTCGTTCGGGTAATGCGCCGTCCGCACCGCATTAATGTTGTGCTGTTTCATCATCAGCACGTCCTGACGCATCGTCGCAAGCGACACGGTGCGTCCCGTATCCGGGTGATGGTCGTGCCGGTTTACGCCTTTTAGCAAAATCGCTTTGCCGTTAACGAGGAACACGCCGTTTTGGACTTCGATTTGGCGAAAACCGACGCGCTGGGCCACAGCCTCGACCAAACGTTCTTCGCCGTCGAACAGCTCCAATGTCAGATGATAGAGAGCCGGGTTTTCCGCGCTCCATAGCCCCGGCCCTTTTACCGGAACGGAGAAATCGACAATACTTCCCTTCACAACGCTCTCCGCTACCGCAACCTCCGAACCGTCCGCATCCAGCAGTCGCAAAGCCACCCGCCCCGCAACGGCAGATCCGGCCAAACTCACACTCACATTCAACACCGCGTCCCGATAGCTGTTTTCCAGTTCGGTTACAACCCGATAGTCGAAGATACGAACAGTCGCAGGCTCGGCCACCAAGTACACGTCGCGGAAAATCCCGCTCAGCCACCACATATCCTGATCTTCCAAATAGCTGCCGTCGGACCATTGATAGACGCGCACCGCCAATCGGTTAACTCCCGCCACGGCAAACGGCGTAATGTCAAACTCCGAGGTTAAACGGCTGCCTTGGCTATACCCGACAAACTGGCCGTTAACCCACACATGGAACGCACTGTCCACACCGTCGAATTTAAGCGCAATCTGCCTCCCGTCCCAGGACTCCGGCAGCTCGAACTCTCGAACATAGCAGCCCGTTGGATTATCGTTTGGCACATGCGGCGGATCGACGGGGATAGGGTAGTCCAAATCCGTATAATGCGGGCTGCCGTAGCCTTGCAGCTGCCAAAGTCCCGGCACCCGAATGTCGTCCCATGCGCCGATCGCATAGCCTTCCTCGTAAAATTTTTCCGGAGCCAGCTCCGGCCCTGCCGCGTATTTGAACTTCCAGACGCCGTTCAGCGATTTGAACCAGGGAGAGCTTCCCCGATCATAGCCAAGCGACGACGAAGAATCCGGGAAAGGTACGAAATAAGCTCTGCTTGCCGTCCTTCCCCGCTCCAGCACCTGAAGATTTTCCCAGTCCTTTGCCGCATTGATGTTCTGCATGGTGTCTTTTCTCCTCCCAGTTCTCTCTCTATCCTTTAATGCCCGTACCCGCAATGCCTCCGACAATGTACCTCTGCGCGAAGAAGAATACCGCCAGCGGCACAATCGAGATCAGCGACGTAATCGCCATAATCGACTGCATATCGACGCCGAACATCCCTTTGAACTGCGCCAAGCCAAGCGTCAGCGTATACTTCGACTGATCGTTCAGGAAAATGAGCGGGCCGAGGTAATCGTTCCAGCAGCTCATCATTTGAAAGACGCCGACCAGAATCAGCGCAGGTCCCATAAGCGGTACAATAATCCGGAGGAAAATGCCCAGCTTGCTCGCCCCGTCGATCGTCGCCGCCTCGTCCAATTCGCGAGGGATGGTCAAAATAAACTGCCGCAGCAGGAAGATGAAATAAGCCGAGCCGAACCAGGCGGGTACGATCAGCGGCTTCAGCGTATTGATCCAGCCGAGATAGTTGAACTCCATGTATTGCGGAATCATCGTCACTTCCCAAGGAATCATCATCGTCGACAGCACGACGAGGAACAGGAAGTTGCGTCCCTTGAACTCGAAACGGGCAAAACCGTAGGCCACTACCGCGCATGAGATAAGCTGCCCTAGCGTCGCCATCACGGTTACGACCACTGTATTTTTCAGAAATACGTTAAACGGCTGCACCGTCCAAGCCTCCGCGAAGTTGCCGAACTTCCATACGGAAGGCAGCCATTTCGGCGGAAATTGATATAGCTCGGTCGGGTCCTTCAGCGCTGTCGTCAGCGCCCAGAACAGCGGAGCGATGAACAGCAGCGAGCAGAACGCCAGCATCGCGTATACGAACGTTTTTCTCATGCTATTGCTAATGCTCATGAGGACCGCCTCCTGGCACCGGACTTCGTCTTCGAACCGCTCTTGATTTCTCCCTCATAATAGACCCAAGCCGCGGACGACTTAAAGACGAGGAACGACAGCCCGAGCACGATGATAAACATGAACCAGGCGTTCGCCGCGGAATAGCCCATTTTGAAATATTTGAAGGCGTTCTCGTACATGTACATCGCGTAAAAATAAGTCGATTTGAGCGGACCTCCCCCAGTCAATACGAGGGCCAAGGTCAACTGCTGGAACGCCGCGATAATCGATGTGATCAGGTTAAACAGCACGGTAGGGCTAAGCATCGGAATCGTAATGCTGCGGAACTGTCTGAATCTGCCGGCGCCGTCGATCGACGCGGATTCGTACAAATCCTTCGGAATGCCTTTCAGGCCCGCCAGGAAAATGAGCATCATTGAGCCCTGTCCCCACAGGCTGGCGATGACCATAGCGACGAGCGACCATTTCGTATCGTTCAGCCAATCCGGACCGTCAATGCCGACAAGCGAGAGGAAAAAGTTCAAAATGCCGTATTCGCCGCTGTATACCCACGCCCAGATCATCGCCAGCGCAACGCCGGAAATGACGGAGGGCAAGTAGAAGGCGGTGCGGAAAAAGGCGCTGCCGCGCACGTTCTGATTGAGCAGCATAGCGAGGCCGAGCGCAACGACAATGTTCAGCGGCACGAACAGCGCGGCGAACTTGACGGTTACGCCGAACGACTTCCAGAACAGCGAATCCTGCGTAAACATCTCGACGTAATTGCCGAAGCCGACAAATTTCACTTGGCCGACGATGGGCCAGTCGAAGAACGAGATGACGAGCGAAAAAATCAGCGGACCTAACGTAAACGCGAGAAATCCGAACAGCCAGGGAAAAACGAAGAGGTAGGGCGAGACCCTACCCCATCCGCGTTTCCTTGCAGGCTTGAGGGTGGCTGCGTATGTTGCCGCTTGGGGGGCGATTTTAGCCATCTCTTAACCTTCCTTCTTTAAGGGGTAATTCAACAAATCTAACCGACCTATTTCAAGTAACGAGTACCGTCCTTAACCGCCGAGTTGAGGGCTTCTTGAGCGGAGGCGCCGTGAACGACTGCTTCGACCGCTGCTTCCAGATGGCGATTGACTTCGTTCCATTTGGAGTTGAGCAGGAAGGCCGGCGTATTGTCGGAGCGCTCCAGCATCATGTAGAACGGTTTGTACAGCGGGTCTTGATCTACTTTCAACTCGTTAACGACGCTGACCCGAACAGGCAAGTCGGCTGTGCGCATCTTGATCGCTTCGGCGGAGACATAGAACTTCACGAACTCCCAGGCCAGCTCTTTCTGCTTCGAATCTTTGGCGATGGACAGCGCGGATTCGGCGATGATGCCTTTGACCGGCTTGCCCGGGAACGCCGGCATTTCCACCGTACCAATATCGATGCCCGCTTCCTTGAAGCCTCCAAGCGGCCAAATTCCGCTCTCCCACATCGCCAGCTTGCCGGCTTTGAAAATATCCTCGCCGCTTTGCTGACCTTTGCCTCCGACGAGCACACCGGAGCCGTTCTTCACCAGATCGCCGAAGATTTGAATCGCTTCCGCCGTTTCCGGACTATTCATATAGCCCTCGATCGTTTTACCGTCGTCGGAGATAAACGAGCTGCCGTTGCTCCATACGAAGCCTTGCAGATCGTACGTATCGTTCGAAGCGCGAACTCCGAAGCCGTACTGCTTCTTGCTCTTATCCGTCAGCTTGGCGGCGATGTCCTGGAAATCGCTCCAAGTCCAGCCGTCCTGCGGATAAGGAACCTGCGCCTCGTCGAACAGCTTCTTGTTGTAATACACGACTCGAGTCGTAAAACCGACCGGAATGCCGTACAGCTTGCCGTCGATCTTGCCGTAGTTGAAAAGACCGGAATAGAAATCTTCAATATTCAGACTGGCGTCCTTGGAAGCGAAATCGTCCAAAGGCTCAAGCGATTGATGATACGTCGGAAAATCCCACATGTACATAACGTCGGGCGGGTTCGCCGCTCCGAAGCCGGCGGCCAGCTTCTGATCGAAGCCGTCGGCGTACGCTTCCACTTGGACCTTCGTGCCGGGATGACTTTGCTCGAATTTTTTGGCGATATCCTGCTGAATTTTCAATGCATCGCCGGTATCCCAGGAAGCGAAGCGGATCGTTCCCGTCAATCCGGCATTTTCGGAGCCGCCGGTGTTTTCGGAGCTGGAGCCGGCGGACGGCGATGCGGATGGCGATGCGGACGGCGTGCCATTGCCGGCTTTGTCGCCGCCTCCGCCGCAAGCGCTTAACAACGAAACGCCCATCATTGTGGCCAATAGCAGAGCAGAGCTTTTCTTTTTCATTTGTGCTGCCTCCCCGTGGAATGTGCTCAAAAATAAGTGAACCGCTTACATCCCTATCATAGAGGACATGAAAGCGGTTCAAAACGGACATCTATTCGGACCTTCGTGCGCTTTTGTTCGATGTTGGAGGCCGGGTGTCATTCTGTTCGGGACGCGCCGTCTTTTTGTTGCGTCCGGTAATGGCTTGGCGTCTGCCCGGTGCAGCGTTTAAACCATTTGCTAAAATATTTGCTGTCGCCAAGGCCGGTTCGCTCGGCAATGTCTTGCATCGTCAGGGAAGTGTCCTTGAGCAATTCGCGGGCGATTTTCAGCTTGCGCTTATATTGATAAGCGACGAAGCTGAGGCCGACCGATTTCTTGAACAAAATCGAGAAATGACTGCGGCTAAGACCGACCTGTCCGGCTACGTCGCTGACCGACCAATCCGCGGCCGGATTGTCGTGCATCAGTCGGAGCGCCTTCCAGATCGGTTCCGGCCACTCTCCGGACGACACGCCGTATGCTTTTTCCATTTCCGCTTCCTTGTGCAGCTCGGAAATCGCTCGCAGCCATTGCTGCGGGCCTTCTACAGGGCCGGAACGCGACCATAACAGTTCCGCATGCTCGCTCTTGCGCTCTACAAGCCAGCCGCTCGCGGTATCCGCAAGCACGGCCGGGAGCATCCAGTACCAACGCTCCTCGCTGAATGGGATTAAGGCTCCCTCGTTCTTTAATGTGTCATCCCGACTTAGTATGTCCGCAGCGTCCCGCCAGTTTAAGCCGGATTTGATCACATAGACATAAAGCGCCCGTTCCCGCCACGAACGCGCCTCGGCCAGCTTCTCCAGCTCGCGGGCAAACTTGTCGCTATGACCGCTAAGCCAGGCATACAATTGCGTGCCCAATCTTTCCTCGGCGACGCCTTCGTCGGAGTCGCCCCCGGCGTCCGTTCTGGAAGCACACAATTCCTTGCGAAATTGCTCCAGCATGCCCTCGAGCTCTTCATCCTCGAACGCCGTCTTGAGCAAGTAGCCGGAGACGCCAAGCTTCAGCCCTTCTTTGGCATATTCGAAATCTCGATGGCAGCTGAGCAGAACAATTCTCGTATCCGGCGCAGCCTGCTTCACTCTGCGCGACAGCTCGATGCCGTCCATCTCGGGCATGACGATATCGGTGATCACGATTTGCGGCCGATGAAGCTGGAACGCCTCCCACGCCTTGCGCCCGTTCGCGGCGTCCGCGACAACCTCCATGCCGTATTTTTCCCAAGGTACAGTGGCTTGCAGCCCTTTACGCACAATGCTCTCGTCATCCGCAATCATAACTTTAATCGTTCCCGTCGCCGTGTCCATCCGCATTCTCCTCCTTTTTAGGCCACTTGATCACAATCGTCGTCCCTTCGCCCGAACTGGATTTGACCGTCAAGCCGTACTGCACCCCAAAATGCAGCTTGATTTTCTGGTCGGCGTTTCGCACGCCGAGCCCTCCTCTTCCCTTGCGCCGCTGGCCGGGCAGCAGCAGCTTCTGCAGCTTGTCGGGGGGAATGCCTGCCCCGTTATCCGCCAGCTCAAGCTTGAGCAAGGTTCCTTCGTCCTCTACCGACAAGCGGATCGTTCCCTTGCCGTCCTCGAAGCCGTGGAAAAAAATATTTTCGAACAGCGGCTGCAGCGTCATTCGGGGAATCAGATACTTTTTCAGCGCCTCGTCGCATTCCTGCTCGTATCGAAATACAGAGCCGTAGCGGACCTCCTGGATTTTCAGAAAATGCTCGATAATCCGCAGCTCCCGTCCCAGCGGAACCAGTTCCTGCGAGATGTTCAGATTGCCCTCCAGCACCATCGTCAAATGGTACAGCATCTGGCGGATGTCCTCCGCTCCTTGCAGCCGAGCCTTCCATTGAATCGAATTCAATGTATTGAACAGCAAATGCGGATTTATCTGATAATGAAAAGCCCTTAGCTCCGCTTCCTTCTTCTGACGCTCGTTCGTCTCGACTTCGCAGATCAGCGACTCGATACCGCCGACCATGTTGTTAAAGCTGACGTCAAGACTGCCCAGTTCGTCCTTGGCTTCAACCTTCGTTCTCGTGTGCAGCATGCCGAAGCTGACCTTCTGCATCGAATCCTTGAGCCGCCTGATGCGCGCGGTGAAACGGGAGGAAAACAAGTACGCCAGCGCAAAAGCAAGCAGCGTCGACGCGACGGCCGCAATTACCGTATTCGAGCGGATCAGTCCGGAGGAGCGGTAGAAAAGCTTGGCCGGGAGCCTCGCTTCGATCGTCCAGTCGTTGGCCTCGATATCCTTGTGCCAGACGATGTCGCTATCCCGAGCCTCGTACTCCTCCGCCGTTTCGTAGATAATCCGTCCTTGCGAATCGGCAATCGTCAGATGCGCCTGCGTATCGTTCTCGAACAGCTCGAACATGCGCAGCAAATCTTCCGCGTTCTCTTCAATCAGAATCATGCTCCCGCGCAGCGCACCGTAAGGGCTGGTGATCGCTTCCGCCAAGCCGAGTACGGTTAGAGTCTCGTCTCCTTCCTCCGGATCCTTGAGCCCGTGATTCTGAGGATAGAAGCCGAGCCAGTAGTCGCCCGCCGGATTGTCCGGTATCGCCCGCCAGGCCGGAATGCGTTCCAGCTTGGTCACGTCCAAATTGTTCTCTCCATAGTAATATCCCGACCTGCCTATAATATAAATTCCCGCATTCTTTTCCGTTCTAAGCGCTTTCAAAAAGTACTCAAAATTGTTTTTGTCGAGAATGTCGCGATACGTGGACGGAACGCTATCGCCCAGCCCGCTCCTTGCCGGGTCCAGCAAATACGAATAAATCGTGGCCGCCGTCTGGCTCATCCTAGTCAGATAAGCGTTCATCTGCTGCTGCAGCTGGGCGACGGCATTTTCCCCGTATTTGCCGAACTGGGAGTCGATCGTCTTCGCCGATTGGTAGTAGGATAACGCCCCGACCGACAGCAATGGAATAATCGTGACGATCAGGAAGCAGACGAGCAGCTTCGTGCGAATACTATGATAGGAAAGACGGGAGGAAAACGGCTTGAACAGTGATTTGAGCATCGATTCCGGCCCCCTTCGTCCGCTTGGCTAAAGCAAGTTCAATTTCGTATCTGAAGTGTAGCACGAACGAAAACAGCCATACAATGCGCCCTCCGACAAAAACGTCGAAAGCACTTCTCCCCCGACCTTAATCGGCCGGACGGCAAGAAGTGCGGTTCGCGAAGCTAGGGCGTGTATGCATACTCCGAGGATAGCAGATATTGCCGAATTTTCGTTCTATGCAAGGAACTTTCGTGAAGGCGTACCGGGGGTACGTCAAGCAAAAGTGACGCAGCAGGGGATGAAAGATGCCCCTGAGCGGGTTTGCATACACGCCCTAGTTCAAGTATTCGTTGGCCAAAATCAGGAAAACGCTCGACGTCCAAGTGAACGCCCTGTCGCGCAAGCCTTCGCCGGTGATCGCGTCGAAGTTTTCCGCCATTCCGCTTCGGTTCAGCATGTCGCAGAAACGACGGGAGACTTCGCGCGCCAGCTCCCGATCCCCTGCCGCGGCCGCGCCTTCGACCAGCAGCATCGTCGACGGAGCCCAGATCGGTCCGCGCCAGTAGCCGTCCGGCGAATAGAAGGGGCTGCTCACGCTCTCGGTCGCCCAGCCGTTCGCCGTCAGGAAACGATTCTCGTCGCGAAGCCCGGCGAGCAGCGCTTCGCGAACAGAATCGGGCAGACGGCGACCGAGCAGGATCGGCACGAACAGCAGTAAGGTATCGCCTTCCGAAGGCTCATGCGTACCGGAGCGGCAAGCGATAAAGCGATCGCCCTTCCAGAAATGCGCCAGCATTTTATCCAGTGTTTCCTCGGCCAGCCGTCGCCATTCGGTCGATTCCTCGGCGAGTCCGAGCAATCCGGCAATCTCGGCCAACAGCTCGGTTTGCAAAATCAGGAATGCGGCCAGATCCGGGCTCTCGACCGGAATGCCATTGTTAAACGCCGTGCTGTTGTCCCACCCGGAGTCGTTGCCGTGATTATACTGCGGAATGCCGTCTCCGTCCCCGTCGCGGTAACGAAACCACCACTTCGTCCATTTGGCCAGCGGGCCGTATACCTCGCGAAGCTGCGCTTCCTTGATGAAATCGGTCCTTTGCATCATCCATGCCAATGTCCAGCCGTGAATCGGCGGCTTGTTGCAGTTCCACAGCTCGAACTTATCGTTGATAAAATCGGGAATAAGACCACTCTCGTCCTGCCGATCGAAGAAAATCATAAACTGATCCCAAGCAAGCTTAGGATTGCTTCGGACCAGCGCCATGGCGTTAAAGCAGTGATCCCAGCTCCAAATGTTCGTCATCCAGTTTTTGGACATGTACATGGCCGAGCGGGTCAGACAGCCTTCGGCCGGCACGAGACAGCTCCATGTAATATAGGCGGCCAGCTCGCGGCCAGCTTCCAGCCGTTCCGGACCGGGGAGGCTGTTTTCCAGCCAACCCGCGAACTCCTCGCGCACCCGTTTCACCGCAGCTGCGAACGGTTCCCATACCCGACCCGGCTCCCACACCGTGCGGAACTCCTCGATGGCGAACTCCGCTACGCCCGTCTGCTGATCCGGCACGAACTCGGCGACGATGCGCGAGCTTTTGATTTTGTCCCACGGTACTTCCGTTCTCATGGCGCCGGCAAGCGACGACAGCATAAACCGGCATTCGTGCGTAAAGCTATTGACCTCCCAGCAGCCGTCGGCCGCCTCGTAGGCATAATCGTACGCCGACGTCCGAAACGTCAGCCGAACGCCGCAGCCTTGGGCGCGAAATCTGGCGGTGCGGCCGTCGGGAAGGCAAATTTCCGCAGCCGCTTGTCCTTGTGCAGATTCGGCAGCAACAAGTCCTTGTGCCGATCCGCCTTCAGTATATAGCCGAATCCGCTCCGGCGACGCTTCGGCTGTGAACGCGATCGCCTCGCCGTCTGCGTTGATCAACTCGATACGGAATGCCTCGCCAAACTTGTCGTCTCCTCCGCGCACCGTCCGCAAATACAAACCTTTCTCTCTATTGTCGGCCTTAGGAAGCAGGGAAATCGCCAGAAAAGATTCCCGTCTGCTGAAAGGCACGATATTCAGATCGAAGTTCATGGCACTGGCTCCTTCACAATAAGGTATGCGCTTTCATTGTAACGGACGGAGCCATTCGAAAGAACCGACGGTTGTTCTCGCCGGTTCGCTTTAATGTTATAGATTGCGGACTTTTGCAGCTCAAGGTGTCTTTTTGTTAGATGAAATTCCCACTTTTGTTTTTTTAGTATCTCCCGGACAGGTGGATCGTGTTCGATAGCGGTCTGATCGCCCCTGTTCTTAGTTCAAGCCGGGGCCGGTATGGGTCGTTCGTCGTCCAAGCCGGGGCCGGTATGGGCCTTTCATCGTCACACGCCAACTTTAGTTGGAATTTCGTATAAAACTCATCCCTTTTCCTTTAATGCGGGCCATTTGGTCGATTAATCGTACAAAAATGGCGCATCGCCCAACAAAGTCGGAGTATTTGTACGATCAATCGTATAAATAATCTCAACATTCATTATAGATATAGCAAAAATACGTTTAGTTGATCCATGCCTTCACTCCCAGACTACACAATCGCGCTTATCATGCAGCCAGCCAGTTTATTCTCTATATTACTGTGCCGGAATAACCAATTTATCAGAACAGGATCTGTATCGAACTCCTCCGCCAACACTTTCCCCTCGATAAACAACAAAGCAAAACTCATATATAACTTAATGCGACTGCCGCCTGTTGGACTTTGCAAGTAAAACGATGTATCTGCGTATTGATACTCCTCCAAATCGGTGCCATACTCTTTTTCGTAAAAATCGATATTTCGGTTTCTCTCCTTGCCTAAAATACTTCTTAAAAGGCTGTAGAAGCCGGTAATATTCTCGCTGAAAATATCCGGTTTCAAGAATGCTTCCGCTCCGCCGTCGTTAGTTCGTAAATCGAATAGTTGAATATTTACTCTCTCATTCAAAACTTCTATCCACTCCTCCCGTGACAACAATTCGGTTGAAGCCGCTCTGATATGGGAGATAACACCCAGTGTGTAGTAGCTACCCATCATTCTCACATCCCTTTTGCTTATTTTTCCAACGCTTGTGATTCACTTTCCTGCCTTTTCCTCCTCCACAAAAACAGCCGACAAGTCGACTGTCAGACAGGGAACGGTAGCGGCAACAAGCTTGTCCTCCTCAGACAAGGTTGCTAGCAAATGATACCGCCCTTCGACGATTGCGAATTGTTCCACGAGCCGGTAGACGGGGTCAACCAGCCAGTACTCCCCGACCCTGAAGCGCTCATAGGTCGATTTCTTGATCGTTTTATCTCTCTGCGCCGTACTTCCCGACAAAATCTCCACAACGAGATCGGGAGCCCCGTAGACGTAGCCGTCCCGGATAATTCCCTTATTTTCGCCACGAATGTATAGGATGTCCGGCTGCAAAATGTTCTCCTCGTCAAAATGAACGTCCATTGGAGCAAGCAAAATGATGCCATCCTCCGAACAGGCGGAATGAAACGCCAAATGCAGACGTCCAAGCGCATCCTGATGCGAAAACTTGGGCGAGGTAAGAAAATCGTACCTCACCCCTCCGATAATCTCGTACCTCTCATCGATAAAATAAGTGCCGTGCGTCTCCTTCACTTTAGCCGTTTTTTCTTTCTTGTCATCGCCCATCCCCATGCCTCCGTATACGAAAACACCCCGCAAAGCAACACGAATATCGTGTTTCTCTTTGCGGGGTGCTTCCCCGTTGTTTTCCCTTATTATGGACGAAAAAGAGGCGGCTTGTCAATTCGTTCATCTATAACGCTACGGCCGCGACTGCTTCTTCATCGTGGAAGGAAATCGAGACATCCTTTACGTTCAGCGCCTTGAATACGTTATCGATAATCACTTGTCCAACATTGCCCTTCGCCGTTTCGATCAATGAAATTTGACGCTGTGTCGTCCCCGCCAGTTTGGCAAGTTCCTCTTGCGTCAATTTCAGTTGCAGGCGTCGCGCCAATACAATGTCACCGATAAAAACCGATATGCTTGCAAGATACTCTTTGACTTCTGGAATTCCCTCCGCTTGAGCGAGCAGTTTCTCGAAACTGCTCTCTAAACGTTCCTCGCTCATACTAATCCCTCTCCTTCGAGATTTATGTATTGCTCGGGCTGCTTTAGGAAATCGGCGTACATGACATCGATTTGGTTTGCCATTGCTTCAAAAGCAGGATCGTCCGTCGTTTGCTTCAGTACCGCGTTTGCAAAAACGAGAATTTGACGATCTTGGACGTAATGTTCGAAAAAGAACACACGAAACGCACCGACTGGACGTGCATTGATGCGAAACTCGAGGAGCGGTATGTGACCTTTCAGCTGCTTCACGATCATGATCGTGTAAGGGCGACCGTCTTCGAGATCCGTAACAAAATGCTGCTTGAACGCTTCTTGCAAGCCGTAGGTTTGAAGAAACTTCATTCCCCGAATAATAAGCGCGAACAGTTGTCTCATACCTGGATCGTTTTTTGCTTCGTTACCGATCTGCTGGATGAATTCGAACGCTGGTTCGAACTTCGTCCCAGGAATCTTCGCAAAGGCGATTTGTGTTTTCATTATATCGTATACGACATAAAAGCACAAACGAAATGCGCTTCCTGCCCCCTCTCCTACCTCCTCATACGAAAACACCCCGCAAAGCAACACGAATATCGTGTCTCTCTTTGCGGGGTGCTTCCCCATCACTTTATTATGGATGAATTTGAGCCGACTTGTCAAACTGTTGATTCGAGACGAGTGTAAATAAAGTCACCACGATTAGAAGATATGTTTCTTTTTGCCGAAGATGGTGAAGCTAAGATAGTTGACGATTTACAACAACAGATTACGGAGGTTGAATCCGCATGTGGAAAAACATTCGAACCCAGTTGATCGCCGGCATGCTCGGCATCGCGCTTGTCTCGGGGAGCGCCGGATCCGCCCTCGCGGCCGAAGAGACGTCCGCCGTCCCGGATAAGGTGAAAGTCAAGATTATTAACGACAAGGGGCACAAAATCGGAACCGCGGTTCTTACGGAAGAGGTCGGGGCGGTTCGCATCCATCTCAAAGCGAAAAAGCTCCCTCCCGGCATTCACGGCATCCATTTCCACGAAGTCGGGAAATGCGAGCCCCCCAAATTCGAATCTGCGGGCGCCCACTTGAATCCTTATCAGAAGCAGCATGGCTTCAACAATCCGCAGGGCTTCCATGCCGGAGATCTGCTCAATATCGAAGTCGGTCCGGACGGGAAAGTCGAAACCGATCTGATCAGCAAAACGGTCACGCTAAAGAGAGGCGAGCCGAACTCCTTGCTGCGCGACGGGGGCACCTCTCTCATGATCCACGAAAAAGAGGACGATTACGTCACCGATCCGTCCGGCAACTCCGGAAATCGGATCGCATGCGGACCGATCCTGTAACCGCAACGAAACTCCCGAGAATCAACGACCGATTCTCGGGAGTTTCAATCCTGGTTCCCCTATCTCACCTGTCCAACTCGTAGGGAGATGTTTTCAATCGAAAGGTTTTGCGCTCCCTGGCCCCTATCGCTCCCGCGCTGTCGTTGCGAATCGCCTCTTCCAGCCCAAGCGTAGGATAGCCCGCGAACGGTTCCAACCCGATATTGTAATGACGGCCATACCAAGGATAACCTTCAGTTGCTCCAAACTCCTGCCAGTACCACAAGCAGGGCATCTCCGCTGCGTCCCACTCTACTTGCATGCCCATACCGCGAGCGCTGTTTTCGACTTTATACCACGCCTGCGCTTCGAATCCCGTTAAGTACATCATGTCCGATAACGTTCCCCGCTCCGGGAGCACGGAGAGGTCGACCTGATCGCCCGTTTCCGCTACGCCAAACGGCCAATCGTAAGCGCCCCCGCGCCGTACTCTCCCTGGAAGCGAAACGGGGGACTCGACTGATTCCGTTATCATTTTCACATGATTCGGCACGATGATTCGGCATCCCGGCTCCAGAAACGGTTTGCCGAACGCCAAATGCTGCCCCCACATGTATCGCAGCGGAATATCGCTCAGGTTGTCCAACTGCTCTTCAATCAGGAGCGAGGAAGAGCCTAGTTCCAATGTCAGCTTTTTGGTTAGCCGGAAAGGCAGCTTTTTCGTCCTGACGCTGAATTGTACGGAAATGAGCTGCTCCGTGTCCTGAACGATCTCGTAATCCCAGGGCATGTGGGCAACCTCGCCGTGCTGTCCGAACTGTGCGCCAAGATATGCGCTCGTCGGTCCTCCGTTCGGAAACACTTCCTGCCAGCCGCCGGAATAGTAATCGACGAACGTGGCGACGGGATCGGGAGACGTCGGCAAATATTCGTTCGGATTCTGAACGCCGTTGTCGGTCAACCACATGAAATCGAGGTCCTTCGGTTTGTACAGGTACTCGAAAATCTCAGTGCCTTTATCCACTAATACAGATACGCGCACCAAATCATTTTCCAGTACAACCGTCTTTAAGCTCTTATAGCTAACCTGGTTGTGAATCCTGCAGCCGTAATTCCGTTGGGGTCGATATCGAGACAATGTCTTTCCCCCTTTCAAATGGATCCTCGCCAAAAATCAACTCTGCGTCGGGTCCGCCCAACGATCATTCGGCATGATCGGAACCCATTCAGGCCGCAGCGGGTCTTTGTCATACGTATATCCGCCAAGCTCCTGGTACAGTTCCGCATACTGGCGAATTTTATCTCGATCGACTTTGATGCCGAGTCCCGGACCTTCCGGCACCTTGATCGCGCCGTTAACGTACTTCATTTTTCCGCCGACCAGAATATCGTCGGTAAGCTGATGGTAATGCGCGTCCGCCGCGTGAGACAAATTCGGTACGACCGCCCCCATATGGAGCATCGTCGCCAGTTGAATGCCCAACTCGCCGGAAGAGTGAACGGCAATGCCGAGCTGGAACGTCTCACATACCCCCGCCGCCTTAATGCAAGGCCGAATGCCGCCCCAGAAAGTCGTGTCCAACAATATGACGTCCACAGCCAAATCCAGGATGTTGGCGGCAAGCTGCTCGAAGTTCACAACGACCATATTCGTCGCCGTTGGAATGCGAACCATAGATCGTACCCGCCGCATGCCGTTCAGCCCCCACGTCGGATCTTCGAAATAATCGTTGTTCAGATGCTCGATCGCTTGGCCGAAACGGATCGCTTCCTCGACGTTCAGTGCCGCATTCGGATCGTATCGCAGCTTATCGTTTGGAAATGCCGCAGCCAGCGCTTGATAACATTCCAATTCGTAATCCGGATGGTACAAGCCGCCTTTCAGCTTGTGCACTGTAAACCCATGCTCCCGCTTCAATTGTGCGCAATGCTGGACAAGCTGCTCGGGCGTCCGGATTTCGCCCGACCCGCTCGGCTTATTCGGCGAGCGGAAAAACAAATAGCTGGCGAACGGAACCTCGTCGCGCAGCTTGCCGCCAAGCAGGTTGTACACCGGCTCGCCTAGCTTCTGCCCGATTATGTCCAGACAAGCAAACTCGATCGCCGCATGCAGTTGCGTCCGATTGTTATACAAGCTCGCTGTCGGATTGCAGATTTTGAATCTCAGCTCTTCCAGATTAAACGGATCATGCCCGATCAAATAGCGTTTAAGCCCGGTAAAGGCAAGCTCCGCGCTCTCTCCTCCTCCGCCCATTTCCCCGAATCCGATAATGCCTTCGTCCGTCTCGATCTCGATGATTGTCCGTACAAAACGTCCCCAATGTGCGCCGACCGCATGACGCAAAGTCGCCTCCAGAGGCACCGTAACGGTCGTCGCTCTAATATCCACGATTTTCATTTCGTAGTTTCCCCCTCTATTTCGGCAGCACGACAGCAGCAGATGTCAGTAGCCCGCCATCGATTTTATAATCTCCGCCTGTGATGAATCCCGCTTTGTCCGAGCACAGGAAGGCGATCAGTTCACCGCACTCCTCCATCGTGCCTACCCGTCCGATCGGATGCATCCGCCCCCAGGAATCGATCACGTCTTCCTGCGTTTGATCGCCCTTGAACAACTCGGCCGCCCAGCGCAGCATCGGAGTGTCGATCGATCCCGGACAGACACAGTTGACTCGAATGCCTTCGGATGCGTGATCGAGCGCCATCGCCCTAGTAAGCGAATTGATCGCTCCTTTCGAAGTGACGTAAGCGGCCGAGCCTGCCAAAGCAACATAAGCTTGCACGGACGAGACGTTCACGATAGCGCCGCCTCCGCGCTTGCGCATTTCCGGTATGACATATTTTGAGGTCAGATACATGCCTTTGACGTTGGTGTCCATCACTTCGTCCCACACGTCTTCTTCCGTGTCGACGACGGTGCCGTAACGTTGGACACCCGCGCTGTTGACCAGTATATCGACTGAACCGAATACTTCGGCCGTTTGTCTTACCATTTCCCGCGCTTGATCGCCTTTCGATACATCAGCCGCTATTCCAATCACATTTTTGTTTCCCGTTTCGTCCCGAAGAAGCTCCGCCGCGTCCGCCGTACCGCTCCTCGATACGATAGCGACCGAAGCGCCTCCTTGCGCGAATCTGCGCGCCGCCCCGAGACCAATCCCTTTGGCGCCGCCCGTAACGATAACCACTTTTCCTTGAAAATCCATCTCCTATCCCTCCTAAGTACAATCAGCGAACCGTATATAGGTCGCCAAGCTGCAGCACTTTTCCGTCCTGAACGGCCTCGGTCAAATGCCCGTACACCATGGCTAGTCCCCGGAATTCGTAAATACGTCCCATCCGCTCACACACCGCTCTCCAGATCGGTTCCAGAGACAGCGGTTCGGCAGCTTCCATCAAAATCTCATGAATCGTCCAATCGACCTGATCGATCATACGGTGAACGCCTAACAGGTGTTTGTTCAGTCCCGCCGAATCCGTCGGATCGAAATGTGCCGTAATCACTTGCTTGAATTGATGCTGGCGATTCAGTTCGGCCAGCTTCTTCACCGACGCGCGATATTGCCTTGGGCTGAAGTGGCCCGGAAACAAATCGCCTTCATAAAGGGTAATGGCATCCCCCAGGATGAGCGTATTCGTGCTTTGCTCGATGAATCCAATCTCATACATCATGTGCCCGGACAATTCAAGCGTGATAAGACGTGTTTCATCGTCCAGTTGGATCGTTATACCTTCCGTGATTGTCAGATCCACTTTCGAGCCGCCATCCATCAGTCCAAGAATGTCTTGCTTCGTTTCTTCGGAATGAGGCAAAATGTTCGGAAAAGGCAGGCAGAACTGTTCATAGTGATACGCCATATCTTCTATCCAGCGTTCGGAACCGACCGGTGCCGCGACGAGGAGGCCGTACTTTTCTTTCAGTTGCTTGTTGCTTCCAATATGATCTGCATGGGGATGAGTGTTAAATAGAAAGCGTATATCGGACGATTCGGACTCATCCACAACTCCGACAATACCGCCGAACATGGATGCTACGCCCGAATCGATCAATACGGAGAAGTCTCTGCCTTTGACGAGAAAAGTGTGAAGCGGAGTCGTGTCGGAAAGCATCGTTTTGGCCGCGAATATCTTTTCATTTATCTTCATAAGGAATTGCCCCTTCTTCTATGATTGAGGTAGCCAAACTAACATGTAACATGTTAGTTAACCAATAAAAAGCGCATTACTTCTGAGATTGAAGCAATGCCTCTTTTCCTTTCACAATATGATTGGCAACCAGCGCCAAAACAAGGGCTTCCTCTCGCTTCTCGAAAGCCTCGACGATTTCAAAATGGTGATGATGACTCGAATCCGCCTTCTCGAAAGCTCTGTCGAAGAAAGCTCGTTCTGTCACCCGATGAGCGTTAAGACCTTTGTACAAATCCAAAATAACTTGGTTCTGTCCCATCTTCACAAGCTGGATATGGAACTGGATGTCCAATTCGTTATAGTTGATCGAATCGAACGGCTTTGCTTTATAATCTTTATCCATTTCCAAGCAGAGATTGCGCAAAGTTTGAAAATCTTCCTGCGTCCCTTTCTCCACCCCGATTCTGGCTGCCCATGTCTCGATAAGAAGCCTGGCATCGAATACTTCCATAATCCGGTTCATATCGATTTCCGCCACATACGTTCCTTTGCGCGGCCTAATCACGAGTAAACCTTCCATTTGAAGACGGTTGAACGCTTCCTTGACCGGTGTTCTGCTAACATTAAATTGTTTGGCCAGTTCGAAAATGTCCAGCTTCTCGCCCGGAGCCAGCTTACGCTTAAAAATCGCATTCTTCAACTCTTTGTATACGCGATCCGTCGTAAGCAGATTCTCAATCTGGTTGAACTTGGTCATCGACTCAATCCTCATTTTCAACTGTAACATGTTACACTTCTCAATATGATATTAGAGCGTGGCACGTGTTTTGTCAATGAGTTGCTCAGAGGTCACCAGTCTCCATACGGGTATAAGGTATCGAATCGTGATTTTTGTAGCGCCGTTGGTACAATATCCTTATGAGGGCCGGCATTGGCAAACACACGGCGTATTGCATCCAAATAGGCGAATCCCATGCCTTCAGTCGGCATTATGATATGCCCCTCCCCGTATTCATTCCAGTTGTCGAAGAAAAGCATGGAGCGCCCCAGGGAATTGTCGGTAAACGAGGGCATTAGATGGTTTCGCATCCATTTCAAATCCTGTTCAAATAATTCCGGATCGCGCTGATATCCTTCATAAGAGCCCGGCTCGTCCCAAGCTTCAATAGACCAGTTGGTGCTGGCGACCCCGATCATTTGCAGGTCAACGCTTTCAGCCTTTGCTTTCTGATTCGATTGCAATTCCTGCGTATTCTGTCCATAACTAAACACATAGTCAAACCCGCATTCCTTGATCCGCTCATAGTGGCTAAATTCGAATTCGACATCGTTACAGAGCAGAATGACACCTGCAAAACCTTCCTGGATAAATTGCTCCCGCATCCATTGGATAATATTTTGCTTAACATAAGAACTGTCGCCAAAATCTTCAATCAAGTTCTCCACTCTGTAGATGGATAAAACCGGTTTGTTGCCAACCTTCAAATAACGCTCGTCCTTGAAATAATATTCCATCCAGTAGGGGAAAACATTTTCCTTGAAATACTCTTCTTTTTTATCCGCAGTCATCCAGTCGATACCGCGATCGCTATTTTCCCACAGGATTGAAAACTTGAGGCGCTTGCTGTATTTAGCATAAAAGAACCCGTCATGAAGCGCATGCTTCGTCATGGCTGTATCTTTAATCGGTTGAATGGCCGATCTCCAAGAAAGTGTCGGTCCAAACCCTTCGCTCAAGTTACCCGTTCGAGTCGAGGGGAATGCACCCGGTTTTCCTATTACACCGCAAGTGACCGTAGCTATTTCTCTATGCTGTTCGATCGCCAGCCAAACAAACCTTCTCGCGAAAAATACTCATTTTGCATTCATCTCTCCTAACGATTTTTGTTTCGTTCGTTCGAGACATTCTCCCATTATTATACATGAAACACGAGTAAGGAACGCTCGAAAAAATAATAGGCCTATTCGATTGGGTATAGGCGGTTGCCCTGATTACCAGATAAAAATAAAGACTGCCGAGACTTTCTCGACAGTCTGCCCGAGGACTAATCCTCGGGCTTGTTTTTGTTCTCTGTCATGAAGATCGAGCGTTGCCGCGGACGAATCACGGCCCGCAGCCGGTGAGGATCAACGAATGACAAGTACTCCGTGAATATCCAACGAAGGCAACGTGACCTGAAGCTCCCCGTCGTTCCAGGCATGCGCCTAGCGAATAAGCCTGTTGCCCAGCTTATAATTGGCCAGGTTGTCGGACAACTCTTTCATTGCATAGTAGCCGTCGCCTCCGTACGGCAATTTGGCGTTCAGCAAGTTGCCGAGACGTCCATCGAGCGAAATCTGTAGTGCAAAGAGAAAAAACGGGTTTGCGCCCTCGCGCAGCCCCCCACCCTCAGAACATATTTGTTCTGGCTGCAGGACACGTTTCCCGGAACGCCGAAAACCGACAATAACGACAAAACAAAAAAGCCGCCACGAGTTGTTTCCCGTGGCGGTTTTTTTGGCCTAGACGTTAAAGATGCAGCTCCAAATAATCGAAATCGGAAGTAGATACATTGTTTGCGTCAGTCTGGATCCGAATATTGTTGGTTCCTGCCTGTAAATTGACCGTACCTGCATTGGTCAGATTTACCCAAGATGTTGCTGTATCCCACGACCCGGTTGTCGGCAGATTCGCACTGAACTGGAAAACCCCATTAGCGTAAACATTTCTGGTTGCGTTCGTTGCAGTTCCATTTGCATATCGGAGATCCATTTGGTAATTGCCTGCCGTCGGAACGGTTACGGTGAGATTAATATAGCTTCCGACAGCATCCATAACCGCGACAGCCTTTTGTCCGGAGGCATAATTCTTGCTTGCAATCTGCGCGCCTCCACCAACCGTTCCGGTTTCCATCTCCACATGGATAGGCTTGAAAGTGACCTCAAGATAGTCAAGGTCTGCTGCGTAGTCGTTAGTATCCTTTTGAATTTTTATTTTGTTGGTCCCCGCTTGCAGGGATACCGTTCCGATGCCGGATACTTTCTTCCAAGAAGTAGAGGACTGATCCCAGCCGGCGTTCGTCTTGGGGAATGCGACCTGGAACTTGTAAGTTCCGTTGACATAGACGCTTTGGGCGGCATCCGTCCCGGAGCCGTTCGCATAGGCAATATCAAGCGTATAATCTCCGGTGACAGGTACATCTACGGTTACTTCCGCTGAACTCCCTATACTGTTCATTACGGCCACGGCTTTTCCAAAGGATGCGTAATTTTTATTGACGGCGATTGGCCCGTTTAATTGACCATTTTCGAATTCATAGTGCTTCCAAGATGTCCCATTCAACACCTGAACTTTTCCAGCGCCTGTAACGTTAGCAGCGGAACTGTTGGCGACCAGATTGCCATTATAAAACACATTGTCGAATCTTACGTAATATTTATCGCTAAGATAGCCTCCAGCGTTTTTATCAAAGAATACATTTTTCAGATTGAAATTTTTATTGGAGGATACGTTTAGGTCAAAATACAACAGGTTGTCCCTCGTCGAATTGGGTTCGGTATAGAGATTTTCGATCGTAAAATTATCGATATTATCCTGAATTTTACCCCATATGCTTCCCAGTACATTTGTTTGCTTTATGGCATAGAAGTTTTTAATGCGTACGGTTCCAATCGAGCTCGTATCCTCGCCCGGCTTAGTTCCCTCGATTCCCTGCGCGAAAATGGCGGAAGTTTGCGCAATGCCGGCATGTTCGGGGAAATAAGCGATGTAATTATCGATCGTCACATTATCGGTTTTGCCCCACCAGCCAATGACGAGATTGTTATCACCGGATACGCTAAAGAAATTTTTCACGTCTACCCCATTATTTCCTCCAAGCGATAACCCGTCGGAGCATCTTGCATCGCTAATAACTTTAACATTGTCTATGGTCACATTGTCAGTATTGCGTACAACCAGCTGATGGATTAAATTGTCGTTAAAACTTCGTACCAGGATGAAATCGCGTAGCTCGACATTGTTGGATTTATAGAATACCATGTTATTTTCAAAAGGGGATTCATTCGGATTTACGCCCGTATCATAGGCAACAACGATTCCTGGCCCCAGAATTTTCAGGTTGGAATTGCTAGCGGTATCGATTCTGGCATGCAGGACAGCTCCGGGCATAAGAAAAATCGTCTGATTGTCCTGCATTGTTAGCTCATGATTAGCCGGGTAATGCGCACCAGCTTGATAGATGGTAGCACCGGCAGGAGGCGTCGCTACCGGCGGATCACCGAACAAGAAAAGCTCTTTATTCGGATCGTCATCGATTCGAATAATTATTTTGCTTTTTTTATAATCGCTTAACGTAAACTGAAGCTGGTTAGCCGCAGGTTTAGTATAGGTTACTCCGTATTGGGAAGGCATAATCTTAGCTGTTGTAAAATTGGACTTGTACTGTACCTTGACGGTCACCGTGCCCGTAAATGCGAAGCTGGTAACCGCTTTGGGCGTAGCCGCCGCTCCCGGTGCTGTCCATACGGGGGATGGAGTGTTCTCGACCCACACCTGAAAATCGCTGTTAGAAGCGAGACTTGCTGGAAACGGATAGACCGTAACCGTTCCTGCTGCTGCGACATGCCGAACATAACCGAGCGCAGACACTGCAGAAATAAATAATAATGCCGCAAAAAGCATCCGAAAAAATCTGTTCATAGAACGAATCATTTTATCTCCTCCTCTAAACTTGTGATGTAGCGGACTACAATCAGAATATTAGCAACGCCGCCCGTTAAAAAAGAACGGAAAACTTCAAGAAAGAGTGTCCTATTTATTGAAAGCGCTTTAATGTTCACGAAAATAAAAAAATCTACATGTGAAATATGCTTTTATCTTTGTATTCCTTAGGGGATATGCCTACTTTTTTCTTAAATACCTTGCTGAAATACTTCTCGTCATTGAATCCGGTTTTGGTTGCGACCTCGTACACTTTGAACTGGGGATCTCTCAGGTATTCCATCGCTTTGTTTATTCTGACATTCACAATATAATCTGTTAGAGATATGCCCTCCTCCTTCTTGAACAGTACGCTGAAGTAGGAAGAATTCATGGAAACCTGATTTGCCAGCATATCGAGATTCATCACCTTGTGGAAATTGTTTTGGATGAATCGTTTGACAATAGCGATTGATTTATTGTCTCCTGATATTGTTCCTTCTTTATGATGATAGGAGCTGACAAACACTAATGCATCAATAAAGTGCTTATTGGCCTCCGGTAAGGATGTACATCCCTCCAGTTCCTCTACGAATTGATGCAGGTTATGAGCCAAATAAGCACCAGCTTTTTCCGAACCATTCATACCCGCCCCCACCTGAATGAGCAGGCTGCAAAGCTTGTCCTGGTATTCCTTCACCGATACGACTCCTTTTACGCTTGTCTCATTGCATCTCTGATTGATGAAATCTTCCAGTTTCCCGATTTCCATCATTCTGAGCATGGATATCATTCGGGTAATGTCGGATTCGTTAAAGTGCAACATGTCAGCGCGTATAGGCAATTCATCCGCAAAATAAATCTTCTCTTCGCCACATACCAGCTTTTCCAAGAAGGCGGCTTTGGCTTGCTTGAACAGCGTGTACAGGTGCACCGGTTTGCTGCTTATGCCGCTGACTCCCCAGTTTAATAACAGCCCTTTTTCCTGGAAATATTCATTTATTTCGGTTAGGGAGGCTCGAAGTTCCCCCAGACCGTCATCTTTATTGATATTGATAATAGAGATCACGCTGTTTTTCACATGCGGAACAGACAGCACCTGAGGAAACTCTGCAGCCAGCTTACTGCCGAGCATAGCTGCAGGGGGAATACTTCTCTGTCTGGCATCTAAAGTGGGTTGCAGGTTAGTGAACTGTGCATATAAAACGACGAAATACGAGCAGGGCATTTCAATCCTTCGTTCGGTTAAAAACAATTGAAAGGCCTCATCGCTGCCGCTGGCGCTCAGCAGCATATCTTTAAGCTTATTCCCATCTGTCTCGGAAAGGCTCCCAGCAGGTAGCTCCTCCGTTCCCTTCTCCTGGTCCAGATCGTCCAAAGCCCTCTTAAGGGCATCCTCTAGATCCCGTCTCTTGATCGGTTTGAGCAAATACTCGGTGACCTTAAAACGAATGGCTTCCCTGGCATACTCAAATTCGCTGTAGCCGCTGAAAATAATAACTCGGCTATCCGCACCGGCATCCCTTATTTTTTTAAGAAATTCAATACCGTCCATGTGCGGCATTTGAATATCGACAATAATAATATCCGGCTTGTGACTCTCATATTTTTTCAAAGCTTGGACTCCATTTTCGGCTTCCACCACTTCCCTGAACGAGAATCCGAGATCGTCGATAATTACCCTTAAGCCTTTTCTAATGATGTTCTCATCGTCTACGATCAATAATGAATACACGTTCATCCCTCCATGGCTAATCAATAACCGGAATGCGGATATAGATTCGGGTTCCTGCCCCCATATCGCTGTCAATCTCTATGCCATAGCCGCTTCCATATGTCAGTTTAAGCCGGTCATTGACATTGGACAGACCGATTCCGTTCTCATTCTCATTGGGGGATAATCGGTTTTCATGGTTATTTTCCAACCGTTCTCTCAAGGCACTCAACCTCTCGGGCGCAATGCCGTTCCCATTGTCGCTGATGGTGAAAAGGATATTATCTTGGCATTCCTCGGCCGAAATATGAATGATGCATTGACCATCAAAGTTGCGAAACCCATGAAGGATTGCGTTCTCCACTATCGGTTGAAGGATCAGCTTCAACATTTTTAACGAATAAATTCGCTCCGCAATCGAGTATACCAGCTCCAGTCGGCCATTCATCATCAAATTCTGCAAATTGCAATAGCTCCTGATCTGCTGGATCTCTTCCGTTATCAGGACCAGCCTGTTGTCTTTGGTCAGATTGTAGCGGACCATAGCGCCCAAGGAGGTTAACGCATCGGAAATTTCCCTTTCCCTGTTGATCTCGGCCATCATCTTGATGGTCTCAAGCGTATTGTACAGAAAGTGGGGATTCACCTGGTTCTCCAGTGCTTTTAATAACGCATCCTTCTGAAGAATTTCCGTTTTGTATACCGTCCCTATCAGTTCGTTTATCCGATTGAGCATGAGATTAAAATCCTTGCCGAGCTCGGCAATTTCATCGTTTCCTTCGATTACCGCTTGGGTGTCCAGGTTCCCCTCTTGGACGCGTCTCATGACCTTTACGAGCTTTTTTATTTTCTTCATCAATTTTCTGGAAAAAACATAAGAAATGAGAATCATCAAGATAAGCGCGCCTACGAGACAGGCAATGAAAGTGTTTCGAGCCTTCGTCGTTTCTTGGATAACCAGCTTCTGCGGAAACATCCCGATCATTCGGTAGTCAGGATTTTCTAAAGTTTGAACTTCCGTCAGAAAGGACTGGCTTCCTACCTTTATGACCCTATCGGATGAACGTTGTTCAGCCTTGCTTAATTGTGATAATAGCTGTGAGTGAACGCCTGCCGGGAGATGATTGGATTCATAAACCAGTTGGCCTGCGCTATCATATACGAACACGGCTCCCTGTTTGAACTCCTCCAGCTTGCCGAGCCCGCCAAAAATAGCGTCAGGCGAGATATAGATTTCCAACATCGTATTTCTAACGTCAGTTGTATAGGACAACATAGGCACGAACAAGGAAATTTCTCGATCGCGAATCGCTGGGTTTTTGACTTTGTCGTAATCCAAAATACGGGCTTTGTGGAGATTCTCCCAATAGGGAGCGCTGTAAGTCGATTGTCTTGCTTCTTTATACCATGCCTCGTTAAGATAGATCTTAGAATGATAAATCCATTCATTCTCGAAGGTGTTGTCATTCGAAGTAAAAAAACGGAAGTGATACTCCGTAGTTTCTAGGCTGTGAACCCAATCCATAAGAGAATTAAGGTAATGATAGGAGAAATCAATCTTATTGGCATCGGACATATAGATATCATCGAAATAAGAGATCAGCACAGGGTATTGCGCAATTTGGCTTCCGAGTTTGCGGTAATCGTTAAAAATTTGTTTCACGTTCTCTTTTTCTTTCGCCAAGGCTTCCTTGAGGGCGGACTTAGACTGATCCTCCACATATTGGACAGACCGGATATAGATATAAACGGCCGACAAGGTTACGGGGATGAGAAGGACAAGCACAAAGGAGATCATGATCTTCCAGGTATAGCTGGTGTTGCCGGGTGTTCGAAACATTCTTAACATCACTTGCCTCTCTGTCCTCAGTTCCACTGTCGCGACCCTATTTATTATATCAATATCCGATTGGATGAGCCTGATTCTCATCACGCTCATCCCCTTCTTGATTATCATTATTTTATTAGAAAGGTTTCTTATTTAAATTCCGCATACTTAGCGGTCCAAGCAGCCTCCAGTTTGGCCAAACCGATCTCTTCCGCCTTCTTCAGAAACTCTTTATAGGTATCTAAAGCGACAGCCTCGTTCTTCGCCATAACCATTTTAGGATAGTACGTTTTTGAGAGCTCATTCAGTTTAATTTGGATAATCCCTTCTTCGGATGTGGACAGCGGGTGAATAAGACCCAATGCGATGTCCGCTTCTTTGTGCGGCCTGACTATGCTCTCCAGACTCTTTCTGTAATCCGTCTTCTCGGAATCGGTAAGTGCAGCCATTCTGCCATGGATATAGTCATCAGAGAAAGCAAAGTAGGTGGATACTCCTGTCTCCTTCTGATATTTGCTTCCGTCAGTTTCGGATAATGTCTGAAATTCCGGTGTCCGTCTTGGCACTTGTTTCCCATCGATCTCCTTCATCTCCCAATGGACGCCTTTTACCCCATAAGCATCAAGCTCTCTACCTGTTTGAGAAGTCATAAAAGAGATGAATTTAGCCAGCCTTTCCGGTTCGGCGACTTTCTTGGAGACAAGCGTCGCGGTCCAACCGGAACCGTCCTTAAAATACTTGCCGTCTGCGAAATAGGGAAGAGGCACCCAGCCTGCTTCTGGATTGTCTTGGGTTTTAACCGTTTCATTGAAATCATTCACGATCCCGGATAATACAATGGTATCTCCTTTTTGTTTCTTCGCCTCTTTAATGTCTTGTGCATCCACGAACGATTCCGAGGACATCAACCCGTTCGTGTACATTTTGTTCATAAACTTTACGAATTCAGAGAATTTAGGATTGCGCACACCCGATGTGAGCTTCCCATCCGCGTTTACATCATAGACATGAATGCCGAATTGGGTGGCAGGGAACATATATCCTTGAAATTCACCTGCCTTAAAGAAGGTGAGATCCTTGTTGAAAGCCCCGAAATACCAGCCTGTAAGCTTAGGGAACTTTCCCTTCGCAGCTTTCACTGCGTTAAAGAATCCGTCAGGCGTTGACATATCCGGTTTTCCGATTGCCTCATAAACATCGCTTCTGATTGCGCTTACTCCATCGCCACCGCTAACCGCATTGTAATCCGATTGTTGAAGGTCATAAGGGGTAACTAGAAACGACGGGAAGAAATATTGCTTTCCATCGGTATAGTTGTAGTATTTAAAGACCTCAGGCTCGCTCTGCTTCCTAATTTCAGGCGCATACTGATCAATAAAATCGGAAATCGGCAAAACTATGCCATTCTTAATCATCAAATCGATGTTGGGATCGTCCTTGTTGGTTGTTATCAAATCAGGAATGTTACCGGAAGCAACCATCAGATTAAGCTTGGTATTATCGCCTGAAGTTGCTTTGCTTAATTCAATTTTTACATTGGCCTGCTTTTGAATTTCCTGGCCGGAGGGTGAGCTTGTCCAATCGGTATTGAACCAGTCATAATTATAGAAGTGCTTGATAACCAGAGGTTCCTGCGCCGATTGAGCCGAACTCGCAGTCGCTTCTGTACCCGTTGCCGGCTGACTTGAACTCTCCGCATTCTTATTCGATTGACACCCGCTAAATACAACAGCCATCGTTACTGCCATTAAGATGGACACAACCTTTTTCCCCTTGCTCATCTTCTTTCCCCCTATTTTTAGCGAATATATCAAGGCAAGTGCCATAGATATCGAGCATTATCCTTTTACAGAGCCCACCATCATGCCCTGAACAAAATATTTTTGCAGGAATGGGTAAGCCACAGCTACCGGAACGATGGAAACAACCATAGTTGCATACTTCATGGAATCGATAATGTTAATATTCTGCTTGCCGGCTCCGAGATAATTTGCAGCAATCGCTGCTCCTTGCGCTTGACTAATGATCTGATAAAGAACCAGTTGAAGGGTGGCCAGGTCAGCTAAATTGGTGTAGTAGGCTGCATCAAACCATGAATTCCATTGCTGTACTCCGTAGAATAAAGACACTGTGGCAAGGATCGGCGCAGACAACGGAAGGAATATTTTCCAAAATATATACCAATCGTTTGCTCCGTCTATCTTCGCTGATTCCTCTAACGCATCGGGAACAGAAGCAAAAAAGTTAATAAACAAAATGGCATTAAAAAAAGAATACAGGGAAGGTATGATATACACCATGAAGGTATCAATTAGTCCTAGCGAGTTAAGCAACAGATAGGTAGGAATGATTCCGCCAAAAAAATACATGGTGATGACGCCCATTCGAATATAGAAGCCTCTAAAGGCCAAGTATTTTTTAGATAAGGGGTAAGATACGCAAGCAGTAAACAATACGCTTGCTATCGTACCTACAATCGTTCTCGCCCCGGTAATTAAGAAGGAATGGGCCAATTTGCTCTCCGTAAAAACAATCTTAAAATTCTCTAACGTGAACTCCCTTGGAAATAAATAGATGAAGCCCTTCTCGGCGATGTCATTGGCATCATTCAAGGATACGATGAATGAATAGTACAATGGATACAACGTTACCAGGGTGACGATCGACATCAGAACAACCAGGACTATGTTGATGAATTTGTCTTCTGTATTTCCCTTCATTTCCTTCGCTCCTGACTGTTCACTTTATTCGAAAGTTCGCTTGTTAATATAAGCTGGTTTTGGTTAACTTACGGCTGATTGTGTTTGCTCCGCTGAACAGCACAAACGATAACAAAGATAAGATTAGTCCAGCAGCAATCGCATACGAGAAGCGGCCTTGGGAAAGCCCCATATTTACGATATAGGTTTCCAGAATCATGGAATTGTCATAATTGAGAGAATTCCCAAAGAGTAGAGATTGTTGCAGATTGGATCCGGAGAGCCCTCCGTAAATCATGCTTCCTATACTAAGAATAACGACGATCATTATCGTGGATTTAATGGACGGAATCGTAATGCTAATCATTCTTCTGATGCGACCCGCTCCATCCATCACTGCGGATTCATATTGTTCGACAGGAATCGCGGCAATCGCCGCAAGATAAATAATCGCCCACCACCCGGTCTCTTTCCATGTGTCGATAATGGCCATCCAGATCCAGAAGCCGCCGGGAGAATTCAAATGAGCCTGGGGCTCGTTGGTGAAACCAAGCGACACCAACACATGATTGACGATGCCATCGGTGTTGAGCCACATAATGAACAATCCTGCAACAACTACCCACGAGATAAAGTGCGGAAGATAACTTGCCGTCTGAACGATCTTTTTCAAAGTCACATTCTTGATTTCGTTAAGCATTAAAGCAAACAAGATCGGCATGAGGATGGCAAAAACCGTCTTCGTTAAACTTAAGCCGAACATGTTCCTTACCGAATTCCAGAACAATTCGTCATGAAACAGTTCTTTAAAGTGCGTGAAACCTGCAAATGGACTCTTTAGAATGCCCAGATAAGGATTGTAGTCAAAAAATGCCGCGAAAAGTCCGGCCATGGGAATGTAGCAAAAAACAATTAGCCATATCAAGCCAGGCAGAACCATGAGTTGAAGATATTTCTGTTGCCTTAGCGACTTTCCAATTCGCGAATGCTTTGTTTTTCTCTCTGCTTCTTTCGACATCGTCGCATCCTCTTCTTGTCCATTTTGTAAAACTCGGCCGACCAACCTGTTACAAACCTTATTCTAGAGGGAATCGAAGTTCCGAAACACAGATAAAATATACATAAGGTGCATTATTTATTGGTAATCCATAACAGCTCCACTTTCCGGTAATACAGTAATGGCATATCCTTCTCAAACTAGCTTAATTACAAAAAGCCTTGATATACCAAGGATCTGGTACATCAAGGCTAATCATGGAGTCTCAAACATATATCAAGAATTGTCTCAATTCATGTTGTAACAGTCTCAACTATAACCGTTACCCAAAGCTTCCACACTAATTCCCCTACACCTTATAAGCCTTCATAGCCTTCACGATTTCCTTCATCGAAGGACGCTTGCCGTACATCAGTACGCCGACGCGGTAGATTTTCGCGGAGAGCCAGCCGATAGCCAGAATCGAAGCGATCAGAATACCGATGGACAGCGCGATCTCCCACCAAGCCGGTTCGGCCAAGCCGATCCGCAGGAACATGAGGAACGGGGAGAAGAACGGAATGTACTGGCAGACGACCATTAGCGTGCTGTCCGGCTGGTTCAGGCCGAACATGGCGATGTAGAAGCCGACAAGCGTGAGCATCGTAATCGGCATAACGGCCTGGCCGAGGTCCTCGGTACGGCTGACGATCGATCCAACCGCCGCAAACAAGGTCGCGTACAGGAAGAAGCCCGCCAGGTAGAAGAATACCGCGTAAACCAGCAGCAGCGGATCGATCGAGCTAAGATCGAAGCCGAAGCTTTTCAAAATGTCCGTGTTGTGCGGCAGCGTCAAGTTCGCGACAAGCGCGCCGACCAGAACGACGATTTGAATCATGGCCACGAGGAATGTTCCGAGAATTTTCCCCCACATCTGCTTCAGAGGAGATACGCTTGTCACGATGATTTCCATAACGCGGGAGCTCTTCTCCGCCGTAATCTCGGTAGCGATCAGTTGTCCCGTGATCATAACCGCCATGAACAGCATGATGATCATAATGTACGTCAACGCGATGGCCATGCCCTGCTCTTCCTCTGTCTTGCCTTTCTCATCCGTGAAGCTGACCTTCTGGGTCTGGAATGCAACCGGCGCGTATAGCTGCGCCTTCTGCGTCTCGTCCAGCCCTGCGCCCTCAAGCAAGGTATCGTATTTGACCTGTTGAAGAGCGGTCGCCAGCGAGGAGGAAATTCCTCCCTCGAATGCACTCTTGGAGTTGTAAGTGACTTTCGGGAACCCGGCCGCCGCATCGTCCGCGAACGTCAGGTAGCCTTTAAGATCGCCGTTCTCCAGCGCGGACTTCAATTGTTCCTCGGATGCCATGCCGACAAGCTCCACCTTAGGCTCCGGCAGCTTCGCGTAGTGATCTTTCAGCCCCTCTACGACCTGAGCCTGGCTTGCTTCCGCATAGCCGATTTTCGCGGCTTCGCCATCTCCGCCCCCGCTAAGCTTGTCGATCAGATAAGGCAGGTTGCCCCCAACGATCATCAGCGCCGCGAGCACCACCGTCATAATAATAAATCCTTTGCTGCGCAGCTTGTTGCGCATCGTAAACGACATTACCGTCCATAAGCTATTATTCATGGCTCTCACCTACCGTTTTAATAAAGATTTCGTTAAGCGTCGGTTCCAAGACTTCGAAGCGGTTAATCGGACCTTGCAGCAGAGCGTGCTTCAGAATACGCTGACCGACTTCCGGAGAATCTACCTTTAACTCGTAGCCGCCGTGCTCGTGCCGGAATACGTGCTTCACTCCCGTGATCGTATCCAATCCCTCAATCGTTCCGTCGCCCGCGACGATAACCCGCTCCTGAGGAAACTTCTTTTTGATTTCCTTGATCGGCCCTTGCAGTACCGGATTGGATTTGTGCATGATCGTAATGTTACGGCACAGCTCCTCGACATGCTCCATTCGGTGCGTGGAGAACACGATGCTCGTTCCTCCGTCCCGCAGCTCTTTGACCGTCGATTTGAGCAGCTCCACATTAACCGGGTCGAGTCCGCTGAACGCCTCGTCGAGAATGAGAATTTTCGGATTATGGATGACCGCCGCGATAAACTGGATTTTCTGCTGGTTGCCCTTGGACAGCTCTTCGACCTTCTTGTTGTAATACTCCGGCACCTGGAACTTATCCAGCCACATTTTCAGATTCTTGTCCGCATCCTTGCGGGACATGCCGCGCAGCTGAGCCAGATACAGAATCTGCTCGCTTACCTTGATCTTCGGATACATCCCCCGCTCTTCCGGCAGGTAGCCCAGCATGCTAAGCTGCTGCTCGCTGTAGGAATTGCCTAAGTAACGAACATCGCCCTCGTCCGGCAAAATCAAGCCCAGAATCATACGCATCGTCGTCGTTTTCCCCGCACCATTGGCGCCCAGCAGTCCGTAGATTTCCCCTGCCGCTACATCGAAGCTAAGACCGTTAACGGCCCTCTTGTCGCCGTAATTTTTAATAATTTTATCTACCTTCAATGAATTCATCGTCTTGCTTCCTCCTTTCGAATTAAACAGCTCAATATATCTTCCAGCTCCATACGCTGGACGGCTACCACACGGAATCCGTTGTCGCGGCAATAAGCTTCGCCCCGCTCGGGATCGTCCACTTCAAGCCGGTAGAGCCCCGCTCCCGCTTCCGACAAGCCTTGAAAACCGGGAGCTCGCTGAAGCATCTCGCTTCCGCCCTTCGCAGCATAATCGATCTGCACGACGATCGTTCGCCAATCGTCCAGCAACCGATCTTTCTCGTAGAGCCCCAAAACTTTGCCTCTGTAGATAAACAGGATGTAATCTGCCAGTCGCTTGATTTCCTCTAAAATATGGGTAGCCAACACAAGCGTCCGATCGCCGGGCTCCATATAACGCCCCAGCTCCTCCAGCATCGTCTTCCAAGCGAACGGATCCAATCCCGATGAGGGTTCGTCGAGCAGCAGCAGGTCCGGGTCGTGCGCCATCGCAATGGAGAGCTCGGCCTTGCGTCTCATTCCTTTCGACATCTTGGACAGCTTGATTCCGCCGTCTACGTCGAAATGTCGGAGCAGCTTATTGTACCTCTCCCACTCCCAGCTCGGATACCAGTTCGAAGCGAACTTCGCTTTCTCGTTGGCGGTCAGATGACTCTCGTGAGCATGCGGGTTTTCGGCCAGAAATCCGATTCTGCTCTTATATTGATCGCCCTGGTTTCCGTCCAGCAGCGTGCCGAGCATCTCAATCTCTCCCGCCCGGACCGGCTCTAATCCCAGCAAAGCCCGAAACAGCGTGCTCTTGCCCGAGCCGTTCGGTCCGACGATCGCTGTAACCATCCCTTTAGGAATGCTGCAATCCACGGGGCCAAGAGCGAACCGTTCGTGCTGCAGCTTCATGCCGCGAAGGGAAATTGCAGCTTCCATATTCGCAATCGTCATGACGAGTCCTCCCCTTTCTCCGTCGCTTTTCGATGCAGCGCTTGCCGGAATGCCGTCTCGATCTCCTCCGGCGCACAGCCTAGCTGCAGCCCGATTTCGATCGCTTTTTCCAATTCCTCGGTTAATCTCTCTAGTCGATGCTCATCCCGAGCGACCGGCTCCACGCCTGCAACGAACGTCCCCGTGCCCTGTCTGGTGCGTATCAGGCCTTCGTTTTCAAGATCTTGATACACTCTCCTAACCGTGATCGCGCTGCATTTCAGCGATACCGCCAGCTCGCGAATCGAAGGCAGAAGAGTTCCTTCCTTCAGCTGTCCGCCGAGGATCAGGCCGCGAAGCTGCACCTCGATCTGGTGATAGAGCGGTTCCGGACGTTGTTCGTCAATCCGTATCGGCAGCCACACAAGCTCACCCCTCTTTCCTTGTCCGCCGCTTAGAGCGGCAACGATCTTCCGCGGATGCGTTCGATGGTCAGCTTATGTCCAATCAGGACCGAGGCTGCCGCGACGACCGCCATTCCGAGTATCGTCACCGGGCCGTACCCGTCTTTAATTAAATTCAACACGCTATGAAATACGTTTACTCCCTGCCACGTTAGCACGATCGAGAGCAATGCCACCGCGATCATCAGTCCGAAGTAGACCAAGCAATATTGCTTTCCGGTATATCCCAGCTCCATCAGAATAATGACCGGTATTATGATTAGCGCATAGCACATCCAGATCAGCCCGTTTTCGATCCATTGCATCGGCGTAACGTAATCTCGCAGCGCCGGCGTCAACAAGTACTGCGCCAGAAGGTAAACCCCGCCAATGATCGGAAGCATGACCGCGCTCTGCAGCATTCTGGCCCGAACGATCGAAGCGGCCGGGATCGGCATCGTACGCCATTGAGCGAGTCTTTTCGAATAGTAATCGTCTCTCCACATGTTCCAAGAGGACTTGTTCATCACCATTCCGAAGATCGGATACATGGCCAGGGTTACCCAATCGATAAGGCCGTTTATGGCTCGCGGCACATCTTCTTCTCCTCCCAACACCCCATCGATGGCGGCGCTGTTGATCACCCCCAGATAAATGGCGAATACGAGGGTAAAGAGCATGCCGAACCGTTCTCGTCTCCACAAATAAGCTCCGATATAAGCGACGGCTTGCCGCTGGCTCATTTTCATTCCCCCAGCACAGTGTTCATGTGTGTATATCCATATACACACTATACAATGCATAACACCTATCGTCAATACCTGGAAGGAATCTTTTTTCCTTATGGCGAATGATTGTAAGTAAAACTTATGCTTAACGTTTAATTAACCGTTCTGCGTACCTGCTCAGCCATCCAGAAAACCCACTGAAAGCGAGCTGTTCCTATGAAAATCAAAAGATTGGCGCTTGTGTGCGCTTCGCTGCTCGTCCTAACGCTTTTTCCGCAGCCTTGGACGGCTTCCTCCGCCACAACCCCGCTGACGTCCGGCCTTCCGGCCCGCAGCGCGCAGGAAATCTCCACTCAATGGAAAAAGCTGATGCAGCCTGCGGCGGATTACGAGAACCCGTATGCGAGTCTGCCTTCCGTCAGCAAGCCGTACGCTCCAGGCTCTCTGAAGTCGGGCTACATCCGGGACGGCGTGAACGCCGTCAACTTCTACCGCTTTATAAGCGGCCTTCCTTACGACTTGAGCGCGACGGCCAGCTTGAATGACCAAGCTCAGCATGGCGCGGTGCTGCTCGCCGCAGACGACGATTTCAGCCATGAGCCGGCAAGACCGGCGGACATGCCCCAAGCCTTCTATAAGAAAGGGTATGAATCCGCGTCCGCGTCCAATCTGTATGCGTACTACGGCTATGAGGATCATACGATGGCGCTGTCGATCGACGCCTATATGGAAGATTCCGATACAAGCAATCTGGCCGAGGTCGGGCATCGCAGATGGATTCTGAATCCGGCTCTGAAGCGGATCGGACTGGGGCAGGCCGCAAGCGAGTCGGGATGGCTCTATACCGTCATGCAAGTGTTCGACGAGAGCAGGACCAAAGTGCCCGACTACAACTATGTCCCTTATCCCGCTCAGGGAGCGTTCCCGCTGGAGGTATTCGGTCCGAACTACGCCTGGTCGATCAGTCTGAACGAAGCGAAATTCCAGGCGCCGGAGGCAAAAAAGATCACAGTAACGGTCGTACGGCAGAGCGATCGGAAAACGTGGACGCTGAATTCGAAATCCGGCAAAGTGGCTGAAAAGGGCAATTACTTTAACGTGGATACGAACGGGTACGGCTCGGGGACTGCGATTATTTTCCGCCCGGGCGGCATTGCGGAGTATAAGGAAGGGGATCGTTATCAAGTGACGATTCGCGGGCTGCTCTCGAAATCGGGAACTGCCCAGACGCTGTCTTATAGCGTGAATTTCGTTCGTGCGGCCAAATGAGGTATAATCAATCGATTACAATCATCCCAAGATGCGAGAGGAAAGATCAACTTTAAATATGAGAAAAGAAACTAAAGGCTCCCGTCGGCAAGCAGCGGCTTCTCCGAGCCGCAAGCCCGCGCCTGCCAGAAGGCTTCAAGTAACGGAGCCCGGCGAATTGTTGGAATTTCTGCTGGCCAAGCTTGCGCCTCAAGGACGCAACAGCATTAAATCTATGCTCGCTCACGGTCAGATCGCAGTCGACGATCGGATTGAGAAGCAGTACAACCATCCGCTTCGCCCCGGCCAGACGGTGACCGTGAGCAAAACTCGCTCATCGGCGTCAGCGCCTCTTGTCGGCCTGCGCATTCTACACGAAGACGATGCGGTGATCGTCGTTCATAAGGACGCCGGACTGTTGTCGATCGCGACCGCGCAGGAAACCGAGCTGACCGCCTATCGGCAGCTGACCGCCCACGTTCGTCAGGCCGATCCCAAAGCGCGTATTTTCGTGCTCCATCGGTTGGACAGAGAGACGTCCGGCGTCATGATGTTTGCCAAGAGCGAGCAGATTCAGAAAAAAATGCAGGACAACTGGATGGATGTCGTTACGGAGAGGAAATATGTCGCGTTGGTTGAGGGCCTTGTTAAGAAAGCCAGCGGAACGATCTCGTCCTGGCTGAAGGAAACGTCGACGCTGAAAATGTATTCCAGTCCCGTAGCGAACGACGGGCAGCATGCGATCACGCACTACAAGGTGCTGAGGGCGAGCCGCAACTATTCCCTGGTGGAGCTTGAGCTGGAAACCGGACGCAAAAACCAGATTCGCGTTCATATGCAGGACATCGGTCATCCGATCGCCAGCGACAAGAAGTACGGCGCGAAGACAAAGCCGTTCTCCCGCCTTGGCCTTCACGCCCGCGTGCTTGCCTTCGAGCATCCGACGACCGGCAAGCCGATGCGCTTCGAGACGGACATCCCTAAGCCGTTCCTGAGTCAATTTAAGGAAGAGGCTCGTTAGTTAAGGGAATGGCGGCGGATCTATTTGCACATAAGGGTTTACGCGGGGAAGTTTGTGCGGAAAATCGTACAACACAGCTCGAATCAGGCTTAAACGGCGGACGTTTGTTCGAAAAGTCGTACAAAGCTGCTCTAATCAGGCGCAAACGATGGAAGTTTGTAGGGGAAATCGTACAAATCGAACAAAATGAAGGGTTGTATGTCACTTGAGCGTCCTCGATGATTGTGCGAATAACTACTGGTAATTAACTGAAAGCGTTATGAGTCATGAATAGCCTAGAGACTGCCCCATAAGCCCCTGAAATAGGAACGGATTTACCCGTTCCTATTTCAGGGGCTTACAGCATCGTAGGGAGATACATCCACCTTAACCTTTATCATCGATCATCTTGTACGACCTGTCTTATGGAACAGCCCCTTACTCTTCCACAACAACACGTTCGCAGCTCGCTTCGTCGATGGAGACTGCCTCCCCCGCTTCCTCGAAACGATTGCCCCTAACCAAAGCCGTATCCAACGACTCCAGCCTAACGGCGACCGCGCCGTTGCCACGAATGAAATTGTCGGTAAACGCGAACGACCGGTGAGTTCCGAGGCCGGCACGCTCGCTTTCCGTCATCACGGCGAGCGCGGATGTCTTACGGTACGTCCCTGCTCCGAAGCCGCACGAGAGGAATTCGTTCCGCGTCACCGTCACGTTCGCCGTCGAGATCGATTCCTTCCAACCGTCCGCGCAGTTCACGTGAATGGCCGTTCCGGTGCAATGATCGAACGTATTGCCGGAAATCTCCGCGTCCCGGGTCTGCACCAGAATAGCCCGCGCGCGGTTGTTACGGACGAGGCTGTCGCGAAATCGCAGCTTGGCGATTCGCGATGCATTTGCGAGCAGATTTTCCACAGAGAACCGCTCCGGAAGAGGCTCCTTGAAGCGCAGCGCGATGCCCCCGTCCTCATCCGTCTCGACCTCGCGTACATGCAGCGTCGCATAAGGCTGCAAGTCGCGACGACTGGTGAACTCGATTGCGTCGCCGACGACGGGAACTTCCGGACATTCCGATTGGATGTCCGCATCCACTCCGCATAGGAGCGTATCGTCCCCCTTGCGTTCCCTGATGCTGAGATAGAAGCCGTGCACGTTAGTTGCGTCGTCCCCCATCCCTTCGAACAGGCAATCGTCGAACTCGATCGTTCCCATGCATCCGATAAAATGCGTCGCATCCGTGTTGGCGCTCATGATCCGTCCGCTTCCGGGCCGTCTCATGACTCGAAGCTCGCGCATCGAGACATCGCCGCAGTTGTGACCGATCACGCCCATCCCAGGCGCGGCGTAGACAGTCGCATTCTCCAGCTCGACGCGATCGCAGCCGTAAAACAGGAAAGCCGCCTTGTAATTCATGACATGCCGCACGATGACAGACATTCCGATCCCCGGAGCCGCACGGTTGCCGCCACCGCCTTCCCGCATGCGAGCGCGCAGCGATTCCTTAAGCGTTACGCGCAACGTTTGCGGACCCGTCAACTCCGTGCGCTCTGCGATATGGAACCAGTCCACCGTTCCGCGCAGCGGGTAATCGCTTCCCGGGATATAATCAATCAGTCCTGCGACCGGTATCCCTGAACGAACGGGATATTCGGAATCGAATTCGATCTCGAAGCCGTCCTCGTCGACCGAGACGATCCTTCCTTGCGAAAACGGCGGTCTGCTCCAGTCGACGACGACATTGCGGATTTCGACGCGACTGCAATTTTTGAAACAAAACGGCTGGATCAGGCCATGACACATTAAGGTGGAGCCTTGAAAATCCAGGACGATGCGCTCTATTCCTTCCGCGCGGATCAGAACGTTCTTGTTCTCCGTGTCGTCTCCCAGATCCCACGAACCATTGCCCGCCATCAGCGTTTCGAAATCCTGGATCACTTTGGCGTCCGCAATCTCGTACCGTCCGCGCTTAAACCTGAACACTCGCACTCCTTCATTCAAACCGTCGCGAATGAACGCCCGAATCCGATCGGCCGTATTTTCGCCCGTATCCGGCTCGATGCCGAACCTTGTCGCTTCCCGCACTGCGTCCATCCGATCTTCTCCGTCTCTATTATCGATTCGCGTTCTTCGCTTTGTAGATGTCCGTCCAGGCCTGCTCCACGTCCGCCAAGCCGAGCTTGTCAGCCTTCTCGATAAATTCCGCGTACAGGCTCATTGCCGTCGATTCATCCTTGGCGAAAATCATTTTTGAATAATAGCCGGAGTACAGGTCGATGATTTTCTTCTCCACGATCCCGATCGGCGTCGACGAATCCAGCGTAATGCCGGCGATCGAGGGATCGTACTCGACGTAATCGGCGAACAACTTGTTGTACTCGGCGAATTGCGGATCGCTCGCATCCCATTCCGGTTCGTTCCACCAGGTGGAGTTGGCGGTCAGCCAATATTCCGAGAGCCCGTTCTTCTCTGCGACGCCGGACCAGTCCTTCTGCTTCTCCGCCCAATATTCCGGCAGGTACGTCGCTTTGCCGTCGACCATGCGGTAATGCGGACCTTGCGCGGCATCCACGTAAGTCTCCCCTTCGACGCCCCATTTCGTCAGCTTGTGGCCTTCCTGGGAGGACAGGAACGACAGGAACTGTATCGCCCGCTCCGGGTTCTTGTTCGTCTTCGGAATGGCGATCGCCGTCCAACCGCTGCCGTCTCTTACTTGTTTATAGGATGGGAACGGAGCCATTACGACATAGGAAGTGTTCGGATTGTCCGCAGGCACCTTCGTTCCGTCTCCGATCGTCCATACATAGGAGATGACATCTCCGTTATTCATTTTCTGTGTGGAAATATCTTTCGAATCGATATAGGAGTCCTTGGTTAGCAGCCCTTTGATCGCCAGCTTGTTCAGGAATTGAATGACATTCTGGTATTCCGCGCTTCTGAGCCCCGATTTCAGCGTATCGCCTTCCTTGACGAGTCCTTGAACGCCGAGCATCGCGGATGTTCCGAGCGTGACGACTTCGGTCAGATGCTTCGCGTTCGGAATGCCGCTTGCGCTCGTATAGAACCCGATCTTGTCCTTATGAAGCGCCTGAATCTGCTCCAGCGCCGCGATGAACGCATCTTGGGTTCCGATATCCGGCTTGCCGATCTCTTCCCAATAATCGTTGCGGATCGACCAGGACGTTTGATTGGAGCCGATGAGCGCGTTGTATTTTCTCGCGGACTCCTGGTATTGCTTGCCTTCGATGAAACTGACCAGCTTGTAGGTTTTGCCGTCGGCGGATTTGTAATTGGTCAGCGCCTCCTCCGGCAGAACGTTCCTCATCTCTGGCGCGTATTGATCGATCAGTTCGTCTAGCGAATACAGCATCTCTCCATCGATCATCCGCTGCAAAGCCGGATCGGACTTATCCAACAGCACGAAATCGGGAAGCTCGCGGTTCGACAGCATGATGTTGATTTTCTGATTATCGTCGGATACCGGCTTCGTAATATTGAGGGTTACTCCCGTCTTCTCCGTAATGCTCTTAGCGGCCGGATCGGACCAGTTCAACGCATACCACGAAAAGTTGACGTACATGTCGAACGTGATCGGCTCGGTCGACGGCGCTTGTGGCGATGCTGCGGCGGATTCCGATGGACTAGTGGACGCGGACCCGGTCGCGGCCGGTTCCGATGAAGCCGAATTTCCTTTGTTAGATGAACAACCGGCAAGCAGACCTGCGATAAGAACCACGCAAATGAACCAGGCGAAGCTTGTTTTGCTTTTTCTCATGCTTCTCATGCGAGATGACCTCCTAGTATTCTATTTATTTTAACTCGCCGGCCTTGCGATAGACCAGCCAGCCAAAATCTTCTTAGCTTGTCTCAGGCTTTGATCGATCCTACGAGCATGCCTTTGACGAAAAATCTCTGGACGAACGGATAGAGCAGCGTAATCGGCAGGATCGAGACGAACAGCGTCGCATAGCGCAGCGATTCCATCGTGACCTTCGACTGATGATTGCCCAAGTATTGCTGAATTTGCTGCTGCGCTTCGCTGAGCGACAACAAACGGATCAGGATGACCGGCAGCGTCTGCAAGCTTTCCCGAGAGATGAAGAACGAAGGAACGAAGTAATCGTTCCAATGGTTAACGCCCACAAACAGCGAGATCGTAGCCACGACCGGCATGGACAGCGGAATGACGAGCTTGAAAAAAATGTACAGATCGTTCGCCCCGTCGATATAAGCGGATTCGTAGAGCTCCTTGGGCAGCTCGCGGAAAAACGCCATGAACAGCAGGCAGTGAAAAAACGTGAACAACGACGGCAAAACGTACACCAGAAAATTGTTCAGCAGATGAAGCTCGTTCAGGACAAAGTAGAGCGGAATAAGTCCGCCGGAGAAGTACATCGTCACAATCGCCATGGCCAGGTAGAGCTTCCTGAATCGCAGGTTCTCCTTGGTCAGCGCGTAGGCCGCCATCGCGGTGACGAGCACCGCGGCCGCGGTTCCGACGACCGTTCGGGCTACGGACATGCCCAAGCCGGTAATCAAATAGTTTTGCTTGAACACCATCGAATAGTTTTCCAGCGAGAATTTTCTCGGGTAAAAATAAATGTTGCCGCTCGCCGCATCCGCTCCGTCGTTCAACGAATTAATCAATACGTAATAAAGAGGATAAGCCGCCACGATCAGCAGAACGAGCGCAATGAGCACGGCAGCAGCATTAACGGCCTTGTCCTCCCATGTCAGCTTGATAGCGTTCATCGATATATCGCCCCCTTCCTAGAAAATGTTGCTCCCGTTGATCTTCTTGGCGGCCCAGTTCGCGGCCAGAAGCAGGACAAGCGAGATGCACGACTGGAATAGATCGACCGCCGTCGCGAAGGCGTATCGCATTTGAAGCAGCCCGTTGTCGAGCGTGTAGTAGCCGAGCACGTACGAAGTATCCCGGTTAAATACGTTGCCGAGCAAATACGACTGGTTAAAATTCGAGCCTCCGTAGATCAGACTTCCGATGTTGAGAATGAGCAGCACCACGATCGTGCTGCGGATCGCCGGCAAGTTGATATGCCAGATCGTTCGCAGCCTTCCCGCTCCGTCCACCTTCGCGGCCTCATAGATTTCCGTATTGATTCCGGTAATCGCGGCGAGATAGATAATCGCGCCCCATCCCGTCTCCTGCCACAGATCGAGCGAAGCTCCCAGCGTCCAGAAATGTCCCGGCTCGGCAAGAAACTCGATCGGACCGTTCGTCAGCCCGAGACTTTGCAGCAGTCCGTTCACGATCCCCTTCGGATCCAGGAAAATCATCGTCAGCGTGGCGATGATCACATAGGACAGAAAATGCGGCAGCGTCGTCAGCGTCTGCGTCCACTTTTTGAAGCGTGCAAGCGGAAGCTCGTTCAGAATCAAAGCGAACAGGACGGGCGCCAGAAACGTGACGACCAGCTTGATCGAGCTCATCGCCAGCGTGTTGCGCAAGGCGCTATGAAAACGCTCGTCGCCGAACATCTCGCGAAAATGATCGAACCCGACCCACGCCCCTCCGAACAAGCCGTCGAGCACGTTATAATCTTTGAATGCGATTACAATTCCGAACATCGGAAGATAGCTGAAAATCAACAACGTCAACAACGCCGGCAACAGCATCAACTGCAAAATCAGTTGGTTATCCCATCCGCGAGAGGATTTGATTTTTCTAGGATGCACCGGGATCTCCCCTTTCCTTGTTTCGATTGCTCCTTCGTGGCGGCTGATTCCATTGTAGACGCTCGTTTTTCCGAAATCAGGAGAATATCTTTGGGTTTAGTCGACGATTTATGGCTCTTTGATTCGCGACCCGTCCATCGTATGGACGAATATCCGAGCATCCCCTACAATAAAACCAGGTGATGCCCATGCGACTGCTTCCGCTGCCCGGCCGGTTCCGCAGGTTCAGCTTCAAGTCCAAGCTGTTCCTCTCCTATATCCTGATCGTGCTTATTCCCGTCTCGATCAGCGCGGTGTGGATCTACAACGAAGTCATTGTGCCCATGCGCGGAGAGCGAATCCAGTCGGTCGACCAAACGATGAGCCAACTCCAAACAGCCGTCAACAAAGAGGTCGACGACGTTGAGAAAACCGGCTATTTGATTTCCACGAACATTGTGCTGAAGAAGGCGCTCCTCAAAAGGTATTACGACCAATCCGAGCTGATCGACGTCATGAACACCTCGATTCAATCGCTGCTGTCCTGGTTTGCGTCCACGCATCAAGACATTGGGGAATTTCGGTTTTTTACCGTTAACGAAACGCTTCCTGAAAGCGATTTCTTCCTGCCTGTCTCGCGATACTCGGGGGAAATCTGGTTCCGTACCCTGCAAGAACGCATCAAGACGACGTACCCTTATTGGGAAAGCTGGCATGTGCAACGAGATTATCCTTACGGCAAAAAAAGCAATGATCCGGTGTATTCGCTGTTTTACCCGATCAATGAAGATTTCGCCGGGGAAACTTCGTATCTGGAGCTTGAGATCGACATCGATCGCTTCTTCTCCAAGTCGATCTCTATGGCGCTGTCGCCCTCCGGCGGCGTGTTCGCAGTCGATTGGAGCGGCCAACTGCTGTCCGTTCCCCGCGAGTTCGACGAATCGACGACACAACAGGCGAGCCGCGACGCTTTCCGGCGAATCGATCTGTCCGTCGCCGGCCAAGGCAACATGGAGCTTAACGGCGTTTCCTACCGTTATGCCGTTCAGCCCATCGATCGACTGCACACTTCCCTCGTCGGTCTCTTGCCCCATTCCGAGATCAATCGTCCGTGGGCGAAGACGAGAGACGCGTTCCTGCTGCTGATCCTGCTGCTCACCGTTCTGCTCGCCATTCTCTCGTTCGCGCTGGCCGGACTGCTGATCAAGAAAATCGTACGCATCGTCGGCAACGTCCGCAAAATCCAGAACGGAAACTTCAAGGTGCGCATCCCCGTCAAAGGCGAGGACGAGATCGATTTGCTCGCTGTGAATATCAACTCGATGGCCGGACAGATCGACGACCTGGTCAATCGCGTATATAAGTCGCAAGTGTCCCAGAAAGAAGCGGAGCTTAAGGCGCTGCAAGCGCAGATCAACCCGCATTTCTTGTTCAATACGTTGGAGACGCTTCGCATGATGGCCGAGACCGAAGACCAGGAGAAACTGTCCGACGCGATTGCCGCACTGGGCAACATCATGAGATACAACATCTATAACGGCCAAGAAGCGATCGCGCTCGAGACGGAGCTTGAGCATATTCAAGACTACTTGCACATCCAGAACCTGCTGTTGAATCAACGGGTAAGCCTGGAATGCACCATTCCGGAATCGTTAATGGCGTTTCGGATTCCGAACCTGCTGCTGCAGCCCCTTGTCGAGAATTGCATCGTTCACGGCATGCGCGGATTCAGCGGCAGACTGACGATCCGCATTTCGGCGGAAGATTTGCCCGACCATCTGATTCGGTACGAGGTGCGGGACAACGGCATGGGGATCTCTCCCGAACGTTTGGATGCGCTCCGAGACCGACTGTCCCGCGAACCCGACCAGAAACCGGTTCCGATCGTCGCCCGGGAAGCGGCCAGCGCTGGCTCCCGCTCGGGAAGCATCGGGCTTGCGAACGTGCGCGACCGCATTCATTACTGCTACGGCTCCTCGGCCGGCATGGAGATCGACGCTTCTCCGGGCGGGGGAACGATCGTCGCATTGATCCTGCCGGCGAACTTCATCTTATAGAAGCGAGGCGAACAAAATGTACCGATTGCTGATTGTGGAGGACGAGGATATTATCCGGGCGGGAATCAAGAAGATTATCCAGGAGATGGATCTGGGGTTCGTTTCCATTCTTGAAGCTTCCAGCGGAAGGCAGGCGCTGGAAATCGCAGGCGCACAGGAGGTGCACGTGCTGGTCACGGATATTCGCATGGGGGACGGGGACGGACTGGAGCTGCTGGCCGATCTGGCCCAAGCGGGGATCCGCTGCAAAACGATCATTCTGAGCGGTTACGGCCAATTCTCGTATGCGCAGCAAGCCATTTCTCTCGGAGTCGGCGAATACCTGCTTAAGCCGATTAAGAAGAAGAACCTGTATGATGCGTTGACGAAGCTGATCGCACAGTTGGATTCGGAGCGCCTCTTGCGTCCCGCTCGCGAAACGGCGGAAACCCGGCCCTCGGCCTACGATAACCATTCGATTGCCCACATCGTGGAGTTCCTGGAACGCCATTACGACCAAGATATCACGCTGCGCTCCGCAGCGGAACAAATTTTCATGAACCCGAGCTATTTCAGCTCCTTATTCAAGAAGAAGACGGGAGTTAATTTCGTTCGTTATTTGCAAAAGCTGCGCATCGAGAAATCGAAGATGCTTCTTCTGGACCCGAAGTATAAAATTTACGAGATCGCTACAAAAATCGGATTCTCCGACGAGAAATATTTTTTCAAAGTATTCAAAAGCGTCACCGGCATTACGCCCAACGAGTACCGGGACAACAAGGAGCGCGTATAAGCGGACGTCGGCTTATTTCAGCTTGAAAATGGCGACTCCCGCGATCATAACGCCGATGCCGATCAGCCTGTTGGCCGACAGCGCCACCTTGTCGACGCCGAACAGGCCGAAGCTTTCGACGGCGAGCGTTCCGAGCAGCTGCGCGATCAGCAGAATGGCGATTGCGTACGCCGGGTTGAGCGCAATAACCGACTTCATGGCCGTGAAGACGATTACGACGCCCATGCAGCCGCCGAGAAGATACAGCTTGTTGACTGAACCGAGCTTATGCAAGCTTCCGTCTCTTATGAGCCAGAACACGACGAGAGACAGAACGAAACCCGATCCGTGCACGATCGCGTTCGTCAGCCAGAAGCCGACCTTCTCGCTAAGCCGCACGTTAAATATCCCTTGAACGCTAACGAACAAGCCCGCAATCAGCGCGTATAGAGCTCCCAACATTTTCGCTTCACCTCTCCTTGGGCGAGTATGCCTACTCCGAGGATAGTAGATTTGGTCGAATTTTCGTTCCATGCAACGAACTTTTGTGAAGGCGTACCGGGGGTGCGTCAAGCGAAAGTAACGACGCAGGGGGCGAAAAAACGGTGAAAGAGCCCCTGAGCGGGTTTGCATACACGCCCTAGCTGTACAATGTGCCGCTTGCAAGACGCTGTAAGCCGGCAATATCCTTGACGTACAGAGCTCCCCTCGACCGTTCGACCAATCCCTGCGCGACAAACTGCGCGATCACCCGATTCAGATGACGGTAGCTCGTTCCGAGAAGCTCCGCGATTTCGGTCAGCTTGGATGCTTTCAGCTCCTCGATCCGCTCGCGGTCGTGCTCGTCGGCCGTAATCGCGACCAGATAGCTGGCAAACCTCGTTTCCACCGGGTACAAAATATTGAGGCTGGCGACCGTGGAGTTCGTATTCAGCTTGCGGGTTAGATGCTTGATAATAAAGCGCAGGAACGCCGGGTCTTCGCTCGCCGTATCGGCCAGCGCCTGCCGCTTAATGCCGATAAACAGCGTGTTCCCCACCGATTCCACCGAGTTGTTGACCTTCAAGTCGCCCAGCATCTCCATGTCCCCGATCAGGCTGAGCGGGTTGTTGAAGCGGAGCAAAATCGATTTGCCGTTGGGCAGCACCCGATAAATTTTGAGCTTGCCCCGGACCAGCATGAAGAGATGTTCGATGCTGTCCTCGGCCCGACAGATCATCTCCCCTTTGCCGAACTCGTATAGCTCCATGACCGCTTCCGTCTTCTCTCCGAACATGCCGGCCAGCCTCTGCTCTTCCATAACTCTCCGCAGCAGCGCCGGATCGCGAATTTGTCTCATCCCGTTCACCTGACTGTCCACGTCTATTGTCTGCACCCATTGTAAAACCATTATTCCCTGAGCAAAAGGACATATGTCCCATTGGAAGTATGGAATACGGGAGAACGAGACAAAAAGAGTCTCGTCAAATGCAGAAAAGAGCACCTGATCTTATTGAGGCCTATCGTGAAGCAGCGAGCGGTAAAACTACATTCGAACCTTGACTTTGGGCTGCGTATCCCCTAAAATTAAGTTATCAAATGAAATACTTTCGTCAATGGAGCAGTCCACTCTGGATAGGGGGATTGCTCCTTTTGTGTTTTTCAATTGAACAGCCTCGATCCCCAAAAATGAGAATCAAGGCTGTTCCCCGTAAGCACACTCAGAGCTTACTCCTCGTAGCTCTTCACATTCGAGGAAAGAACCGCGGAGCCGGCATCCGACCATTCGTATACGATCCATTTGCCGTTGTCGTAACGAAGCCGATAGCTTATCGTCTGCGAGCCGGCGACCGGATCGGGTCTGAAGTCGAACGCTCCGTAATAATAGGCTTCCTCGTAATCGAGTCGACCCAGCACGGTCGCCGAGTAGTCCGAAGCATCCAGTTGGTCGAGGCGCAAGCTGTCCCGGTCGAAAACCGCCCGTTTCAGCTTCCCGATATAGTGCTCGTCTCCGGCGACCATATCGGCGAAATGGCTGGCCAAGTCGGCTTTGCGATCCGAATGGACGTTCCGAAGCCGCTCCGCGTCGCGTTCGCGGAACGCCTCATACCAGCTGGACGCGAACGCGTGCGCGGCATCCACGATCTGCTCCTTCGTCTCGTCCGTTAAGGCGGACAGCTTGAACTCCGCCCGCGTGCCGTCGATCGGCCGCTCCTCGCTCTTCACGGTACCCCACGGATAATCGGCCTCCACATGTATCGTATTCGAGCCGTCCGTCGCGATTGGTCCGATCCGCTGTCCCTCTTCTACGCTTAATCCGATATCTTCTCCGTTAATGAAAATACGGGCAAAGCCGTTGTTAGAGAATACGTCGACATATTCGCCTTTCAGCGGAACCTCTAGCGGATGCGCCGTGCTTCCCAGAGGGAACAGAGCCAGCTCGACCTCATTTTCCAGTGTCGTATATTTACCCTCGTATACCGCTTTGACCTTATATTTCCCTGGCAGCAGCGGGCCCATCTGCAACGTTGAGCCTCCTACCCCGGCAATTCCGGCTTCTTCCCCGTTCAGCATAATCCGCGCGCCGCCGAAATTCGTCGTTACCGGAACCTTGTAGCTGCGCAGCTTAAGCTCATAATCGTCGAAGATGAACCAGCGCTTCTTCTCCTTCTTGTGCGCATAAACAAACGCGGACTCTCCGTCGTTCGTCGAAGCTTCCGCCGAGCCGTCGCTCAAACGCGCGATTTCCGACTTCAGTCTGGAAAGCACCGCATGCTTCGCCGGCCCGTCCGCACCGAGATAGCTGACGATCGCCTCCGCCGTCGCGCGCTCTACAGCCGCGCCTTCATCGGACGCGGCGAACAGGCTCAGCAGCTTGTCCGGCTGCCCGTTGTCGATCGAGCTTTCGAAGCGCTCAAGCAGCCTCTGCTCGTCCGTCAAGTAGTTGCCCAGGAAATATAACCCGACAGCCGCGAGAACCGCGAACGCCGCCGCTCCGATCGTGATTTTCATTTTCTTGGATGTCATATGCTCACCTAATCTTTGTCATTCTGAGTACTTGCCCATCGGCGGTGCAGACGTACAGCTCATTATTCGCATCCAAGCCGAACGAGGTGACGTTGTGGTCGGAGGTCAGCAGCGTTCGGTGCTCGGCGCTGCCATCTTCCCGCTCCCGCAGCGCCCATATCGTGCCCATGCCATAATCCGCATAGACGTACCAACCCGTCAAATCCGGTATATCGCTTCCGCGATATACATAGCCTCCCGTTACCGATACGCCGTCATCCCGACCGTACGAGAATAAGGGGTCTATTAAACCGTCCCGCTGGCAGTCGCTCTTCGGATTATAGCATTCCGTCCCCTCCATCAGCCGCCAGCCGTAATTGCCGCCGCGCTGGATCAGGTTGATCTCCTCAAAGCGGTCCTGGCCTACGTCCGCCGCCCACAGCTTGCCGCTCTCCTCGTCGAAGCTGAAGCGCCAAGGGTTGCGCAGCCCGTATGCATAGATTTCGGGTCGTCCGCTGTCCAGGAACGGGTTGTCCGGAGGAATCGCATATGCGAGCTCCCCCGTCTTGCCTCTCACGTCTATTCGCAATATTTTGCCAAGCAGACTGTCCAAGTTCTGGCTGTGGTTCTGCGGATCGCGGCCGCTGCCTCCGTCCCCGGCCGCGATATACAAATAGCCGTCCGGTCCGAACGCCGATTGGCCGCCATTATGGTTGGAATAAGGCTGCTCGAACGTGAGCAGCACCTGCTCGCTGCCCGGATCCAGCTTTCCCGTGTCGTTCGGGTCGGCGGTATACCGCGCAATAACCGTATGCGTCTTGGTCGTGTAGTTCACATAGGCGTCGTTCGGACGCTGCGGATCGAAGGCGAGCCCCAGCAGCCCCTGCTCTCCGCCTTTGTCGTGCACGCGCTCCCGGATGTCCAGTACGATCTCGGCCGCTTGATCCGGTCTGCTTAGACTTTTGCTTACGATTCGTCCCGGCTGCTCGACGAGATAGACCGCATCCGGATCGCCCTCCCGCCGTTCCAACCCTACGGGCTTGTCGAACGTCTCTTCTCCGAAGACCGGTTCAAGCGCCACAACGCCGCTGCTTGCGGAGTCCGCCGGCTTCGGCTTATCCGCCCCGCCCCAGCATGCGGTCAGGCCCAGGATAACGATCAGCCCCGCAAGCGAGACCCCAACGATTCTCAACTTAGCCCTCCCCCTTTACGGATAAAATAAAGCTTCTACTCCCGACCGCCAATCTCCTTTACTTAGTCAGAGACGAAGGCAAAGCTACGGCGTAAATTTGGTCCTCGGCCTGAATGATCGCCATCCCGTTCTCCACTTTCGCGGTCCCAAACTGTCTCGCACCCGTGACAAGCTTGCCCGCCACCTTGCCAGTGGACGCGTTAGCCAAATAGACTTGCCCGTTCGTTAGCCCGATAACGGCGGCTTGGCCGAGTAAATCCAGCTGCGCGATGGGGTTCGCGGGCCCGTTAAAGACAATGAATCCATTGCCTCCATCCTTAAGCCCGATCAGCTTCTGGTTGACCTCGAAATAGAGTCGGCCGGCATAAGGTCCAGCCAGAAACTTCCCGTGATTTTCGTAAATCCGCGGCGTCTGCTTTTCCGGCTCGCGATCCAGCGAGAACACGGACACCTTGCTCCCCCCGGACTTAATCTGCTCGATGTAGATCGATTTCCCTTCGATTATGACCGCCGCCGCATTGTTTCCAGCCACGTCTTCTTCCGGAATATAGGAGAGCGTCTTGGCGATCTTCCCCGTCTTGACGTCCACTTTATCGATGACTGCCGCAAAGCCGTTATCGAGCACGGGCCAATTGTTGCGCAAATACAAGTAACCGTCCTGTTCGTGAAGCACGTCGGAATGCGTGCCGTCCAGCTCCCAGAGCCGCTTGCCCGAGGCTGCTTCATAGCCGTAGAAATGTATTGTCGTTATCGCCCCGTTCTCGACTCCGGATACGACGGCGATTCCCCCATATGTGCCCTGATATTGAGGCGATCCTATTTCCTGCGATTTGGTTTTCCACTTTCTCTTGCCCGTGGAGGCGTCATAGGCGGACAGACTGTCAAGCTCAGTCACGTATAGCGTTTTTCCGTCCCTAGCAAGAGAATAGAAAGCGTCCTCGGAAGCGTCGGCGATTTTCGTTTTCCAGCCGGCCGCGCCCGTCTTGGCGTTCAGCTTGATCAGGTACCCGAGCGAATTAACAAAATAAAGAGAGCCTTCGCCCGCCAATAGCGGGCTGGAACGGCGGCCGTCATACGTCCACTTCGTTTTGCCGGTCGCCGCATCTACGGAAATGATCTTATTTTTGTAAGAATAAAACAATCTGCCGTCCGCCGCTGCGATTTCGGACGCTCCTCCCCCCGCAACATCGGCTTGAAGCTGCCACTTGGGCTTGAGGATCGGCGTCTTGTCCGCAGCCATAATTCCATACTCGCGCGAGTAGGTGGTTTTCCCTGCCGCCTCGGCTTGGCCGGCGACAGCGGGCAGAACCGACGCAAGCAATGCCAGCGACAAAGCTGCGCCAGCCGCTTTTCTCATGAGTTGCACAGTTTTTCCCTCCATGTTCTGCGCCTTGAAGGCACTGTATAGATTGAACCTTGAATGTGCAATGCCCATTGGACTGATTTTCCCGATGTCTTTGGTTCAACTGATATAGACGCAATGAATTGGGTAAAGTTTCATCTTCCGCCCTGTCGAACCGCATCCCGGCCGTTCTCCGGCAACACAAACAACCGCGATCCCATGAGGAACGCGGTTCTCTTCCGGTATGAGCCTGACCATTGGCCGCCTACGACTTCGCTTCCCATTTTCTCAACCGTTCGCCAAGCTCCCAGCTGCTAAAATGATCTTCCCAGATGATATGGTACAGATTGTCGTGAATTTCGACGATTACCCCATGCGTGCCGTCCTGCACATAGACCACGTGATCGCCAACCTTCATCCCGAGTCCCACCTTTGTCATCCGAGTCGAAAAACGATGCCGTGGCCGCCTTTCGGATACACCCATTTGATGTTCTGATGAGGACAGCCGATGCGGCAGCTTCCGCACTCGTGGCAGCCCTCGTAGCCGACGTGCATGCGCACCTCTTCCCATTTATAGACTTCGGCCGGGCAGAAGACGGTGCAGATTTTATCCGGACAACTCGTCAGGCATACTTCCGTGTCCATCACATGCAGATGAGACTGCGTATCGGCGTTAAAACGAAGCAAATATTGCTTCTCCTCGATGCTTGCGCCCTTGGCTGACGCTGCCGGCTGCGTTTCGCCCATCACTTCATCACCCTCCACGCGCGATACAGGTCGCGGGCCATTTTGATCTTCTCCTTGGCCGGTCCGATGTCCCTCCAGATTTTCCTTTGCTTCTCCCGCTTGGGCATGCCGTCGACGGTCAGCATTTGGCTCGCCGCCCGGTTCATCATCGGAATGTATTGCTCAAAATATTGCGGGAACTTGTCGAAATGGTGGGTGGCGTCCTTGTACTTCTTCAGATCCTGACCGACGAAGCCGCTCATCAGCTTCTTGCGATAATCGTCAAGCGCCGCCTCCGAGAAGTCGCCTCGTTCTCTCGCCGCGACAATCGTCTCCGCCGCAAGTCTCCCCGACGTCATAGCCATGTTGGAGCCTTCGCGATGAATGGCGTTCACGAGCTGCGCCGCATCTCCCGCGACGAGGACTCCTGCTCCGACGACTTTGGGCATCGAGCGGTAGCCGCCCTCGGGAATCAGATGAGCCAGATACTCCTGAGCCTCGGCGCCTTGAATGTAGGGACGGATCATCGGGTGCTTCTTCACGTATTCCATTAGCTCGTAGGGCTTTATTTTATGCTTGATCAGACCTGAAAGCAGCGTCCCGACGCCAATGCTGAGCGTATCTTTGTTCGTGTACAGGAATCCGGTGCCGAGGATGCCCTTCGTCGCATCGCCGAACAGCTCGATCGTGCAGCCCTGACCTTCCTCCAGATTAAAACGATCCTCGATGATCTTCTTATCGAGCTTCAGAATTTCCATCGTCGCCAGCGCCACTTCGTCCGGACGGAATTCCTTATGGAAGCCGAGCTGCTTGGCGAGCAGGGAATTGACGCCGTCCGCCAGCACAACCACATCGGCGCGCAATTCCCCATCCGGCCGATCTGTCCGCACGCCGACGACTTTGCCGTCCTCGACGATGCACTCGAGCACGACCGTCTCGTTCAGCAGCAGCGCGCCTTGCTCCACCGCCTTGGCCGCGAACCATTGGTCGAACTTCGCGCGCAGTACGGTGAAGTTGTTGTACGGCTCTTCGGCCCACTCCATGCCTTTGTAGGAGAACGTTACCGCCGATGTCTTATCCATCATCATAAATCTCTGCTCGACGATCGGCCGTTCGATCGGCGCTTCTTTATGGAAGTCGGGAACGATCTCCTCCATCATCTTGCGGTACAGCACACCGCCCATCACGTTCTTGGAGCCGGGGTACTCCCCCCGCTCGATCAGAATGACATTAACGCCGGCCTTCGCCAGCTCGTAGGCGCAGGCGGTTCCGGCCGGCCCCGCTCCTACGACGATCGCGTCAAACTTTTCCGGCATCGGCCTCTTCCTTTCTTCCCAACGCGGATTTGAAAGCCTCGGTCAGCATCGGCACGATCGTGAGCGCGTCGCCGACGATGCCGTAATGGCAGGCCTGGAAGATCGGAGCCGCCGGGTCCTTGTTGATCGCGATAATGAGCCCCGAGTTCTGCATGCCGACCAGATGCTGGATCGCTCCCGATATGCCGATGGCAAAATAAATTTTCGGCGTCACCGTCGTTCCCGTCTGGCCGACCTGATGATGATGGCCGATCCAGCCCGCCTCCACGACGTCCCGGCTCGCCCCGACGGCGGCGCCGAGCGCTTCCGCCAACTGCTCCACGATTTTGAAGCCCGCCGGACTTCCCAGTCCCTTGCCGCCCGCCACGACAACATCGGCCTCGTCGATCCGGATGCGGCGCGTCGTCGAACGGACGATTTCCAGCACCTTCGTGCGAATATCCTCTTCCCTTAGCGGCAAGCATTCCTCGACGACAACGCCGGAGGCTCCGACTTTACGAGGCAGCGCTTTCATGACTTTGGGGCGAACAGTCGCCATCTGCGGACGATACTTCTTGCACAGAATCGTCGCCATAATGTTCCCGCCAAAAGCCGGCCGGCTGGCGAGCAGCAGCCCGGTGTCCTCCTCCACGTCGAGCTGGGTCGTGTCCGCCGTCAAGCCGGTCGGAAGATCGGTCGCCACGGCGCTGGCCAGGTCCTTGCCCGTCGAAGTCGCCCCGTACAACAGAATTTCCGGCTTATGTTTCTCCACGCAAGCCAGCATTGCCCTCATATAGGTTTCAGTTCGGTAGAAGCGATAGATCGGAGCGTCGTATACATACACTTTGTCGGCTCCGTATTCGAACGCCCTATCAGCCAGCGCGCTAATATTTTCCCCGATCAGCACGCCGGCCAGCTCGGTCTTTCTCTTATCCGCCAGCTGTCTGCCCGCTCCGAGCAGCTCCAGCGAGACGGGAGCGATCGCCCCGTCCTTCTCCTCGATAAACACCCATACTCCGCGATAATCCTCGAAGCTCAAGAAGCTCCACCTCCCGCAGCCGCAGCAAACAGCTCTTGGCGCGACATTAAAATGTCCAGCAATTGAGAGACTTGCTCTGCCGGCGCTCCTTCCAGTATCTTGCCTCCCTGCGGCTTCGGCGGCGCCCACACGGAGCTGACGATCGTCGGAGATCCCTTCAGGCCAAGCTGCGTCTTATCGATGTCCGACAGATCGGCGACCGCCCAAATATGCGGCTGATAACGAGCGGCGCGGAGCATGTTCGGCAGCGAGGAGTAGGGAACCTCGTTGATCTCCTTCTCCACCGAGAGCAGACAGGGCAGCTCGGAACGCACGACCTCGTAGCCGTCCTCGAGCTTGCGGTGAACGATGGCGCACTTCATCTCCTCGTCGATCTCGACGACTTTGTTGACGGACGTGAGCGGCGGCATATCGAGTCTGCGGGCAATGCCGGGCCCGACTTGACCGGTGTCTCCGTCTATCGTCATTTTGCCGCAGATGATCAGATCGATCGGCCGGGTCTGAGCGATCTTCTCCAGCGCCTTCGTCAGCGCATAGCTGGTCGCCAGCGTATCCGCGCCCGCGAACGCCCTGTCGGTAATCATGTAGCCTTCGTCGGCGCCGATCTCGATGCACTTGCGAATCGCCTTGACCGCGGGAGGCGGTCCCATCGTCAGCACGGAGACGACGCCCCCGTAGCGATTGCGCAGCCTGACCGCTTCCTCTACCGCATGGGCGTCATACGGGTTCAGAATGGCCGGCGCGCTGGATCGATCCATCGTGTTCGTCTTCGGGTTCATCTTGATGATCTTCGTGTCCGGCACCTGTTTGATGCAGGCGACGATATGCAGCATGAGACTCACCCTTTCCGCTCAATCCGGTCGACTGCCCCGGTTCAAACCTTTCCACTTATCTATATTAAGCGGAGAGCCGGATAATGACTGGGTTTGTCCTTGCAATCGCAAAACAAATCGCCGCCCCACATCCCCGAGAGGATGAGAGCGGCGTTGGCTAACCTTCATGCTCGAACGAATACAGTCGACGAATCGAGGAGTAAGCAAGAGACGTTGTCGACGACACGCTTGAACTCCCCTCAACGGCTTGCTCCCAGGCGTCCAAGCATTTCGGATCGAAATGCGTTCCCCGGTTTTCGCGAAGAATCGCCATGGCCTGCTCATGAGACATCGCTTGGCGATAAGCGCGGTCAGAGGTCAGCGCGTCGTACACGTCGGCTACGGCTACGATGCGCGCCAAACGCGGAATCTGCTCCCCTGCCAGACGGTCCGGGTAGCCTTCGCCGTTCCATTTCTCATGATGCGACCGGATAATTTCCAGCTCTTCCTTCATAAAACCGAGCCGCCTGCACATCTCGTAGCCTCTGGCCGGATGCTGCTCGATGATCGACCGCTCTTTCTCAGTCAAACGGCCCGGTTTGTTCAAAATTTCGTCGGGAATGTCCAGCTTGCCGATATCGTGAATGATAGAGCCTTGCGACAGAGCGCGAAGCTGATCCGGCGGGAGCTGAAGCTCCTGGGCGATCTGCATCGCGTATAGCGTCACCCGAAGGTTATGGCCGGCCGTATAGACGTCCTTGCTTTCCGTAGCGGCCATCAGCGCTTTAACGCTAGGAGACATTGATTCGGTAATTCTTTCGATCGGGTCCGTCGTAAATAGCGCTCTCAGCGCGCCGGCGAGCGACTTCTTGGCCGCGTACTGACTCTTTAATCCGACCAGCATGACAACCATCGAAGCGAGAAGAAGGAAGTGGTACAGCCACCAGCTCAGCCGCCAAGTCTCTCCGGTTGCCATAATCAGTTGGGACACAATCAGCCATCCCGCACTGTATACAATAGAGAGCTGCAGCGGAAATCTCGAATACTCGTAAGCATGGTAATAGCGATAGATGGTATAGCCGTTAATCAGGATCACGAGCGCGATAGCAATGCCTTTAAGCGGATTAGAATTTAACGGGATGAATGAAATGGCATCGGGGTACAGCAAAGCTAAGCTGCCCAGCACTGCCAAAATGGCCGTCCAGAGAGGCAGCATCTGTTTCTCGAAGCGGATGAAATAGCGAATGAACGGGTGATCGGTTGGCAGAGCGGACATCCATAACCAAAAGGTCGCCAGCAGCACGCTAAGCGATGCGGCAACGCCGGGCAAATGGGTGGCGTGCAGCATTAGATTCGGCGTAGACAAACCGTGCACCATGAACACTTCCGCCAACGAGACGAAGGCTAGCGAGAGACAGCTGATCTTGATGTTGCGCGCCCGCCGCCCCGCAAGACCGACAGCGAAAGCGATCAGCACGGACAGCAGCGCGACGGCGCTAACCACATAGAAGTGCCCTCTCGGCAAGCTCAGATGAACGTCCCACGATTGTCCTCTTACCATCTCGTACAGCAGATAAGGCAGCAGAATCCCGGCCGCCGGTCCGATCATTCTTCTAGTCTTCATCGCAAGCTATGCACCTCGTTAGGAGTGGAAGAATTCCCCTTGGAAATCTATGCTTCTCAAGTGTAACACCCGATGCCTGCTCCCAACAATACGAGGCTAATTGATTTCAAAAGAAATCGGAGTTGTGGATATGCTGTATGCGTGCGTTCATAATAAACGAAGCCCCCGCTCCCCACAAAGGGGGCAGGGGCTTCGCCTAAGTCTAAGTCTTAGTCGCTCCGTTGAATTACATTGCGTTTTTGATAAAGCGCTCGAGCATGGCCGCAACCTCCGCGCGCGAGGCGTTGCCGGTCGGATCGAGCACATTGCCGCCTTTACCGGTCAGAATTCCGTTCTCCACAGCCCAGTTGATGGCGTTCTTAGCCCAATCGGAAACCTTGTCGGCATCGGAGAACCCGTTCAGGGACACAGCGCCAATCTTCGGAGAGCCTGCGTAGCGATACAGCATCGCGGCAAGCTGCTCGCGGGTAATGCTGGCTTCGGGCGCGGTGCCATCGGAGATTCCTTTTTCCACGGCCCAGATCAGACCCTTCTCATACCAAGTTGCGCCGCCCGCGGTGTCCCGTCCGTCCAAACGAGCCAGAACGGTAAACAGCATAGCACGAGTCATATTGCCGCCCGGCGTGAAGGTAATCTTGCCAGTGCCGCCCATAAGCTCGCGGCTGGCCGCGAATTGCACTGCGCCGTAGGCCCAGTTGTTAGCCGACACGTCAGAGAAGTTCTTGCTATTGTCGATGATTCTGATGTTCACGGACTCTGTCACATTCATAGTCACTCCGTCCTTAGTAACAACGGATTTAGGTATGATCGTCTCCGTACCGTCCGCGTTTACAAGGGTCGCCACAGTGCCGGGGGTGATCTTCTTCACCGGGATAGTGACTGTAGCGCTCTGCTTGTCCCCGGATAAAATCACCTTCGCGGTGGTCTCGCCCGACGGCTTGGTCACGGTCTCGACCTTCACGTTGTCCTTAGTCTCCGTAACTGTCAGCGTGCCATCCTTCTTAGTCTCCACCACGGCTTTGTCCCCGTTGGGCCAAATAGTCGTCTCGGTCACAGTGCCCGTGGTCTTGTCAATGACGGTATTGGTCGTGCTGCCATCTTCATTCTTCGTTGTCGTGGTAGAATCGGTAGTACTGCTGTCGTCATTATTCGTCGTTCCGCCCGAGCCTGAACCTGAGCCCGAACCGGAGCCGGAAGGCGGCGCAGACGCGTTAACGACTACCGCGGCGATGCCGCTCGTCGTTGCTGCAGTTTTGTTAGCCCCAGCTGCGCCGGGATTCGTGTTGGTCACTACAGCGTAGTAATATGTCGTACCTGTTGTACTCGTCGACGGCGTATAGCTTGCGCTCGTCGCACCGTTGATTGCCGTGCCGCCGCTTCCGTCGCCGTTGCCCGTTTTGTACCATTGATAACTCAGCGTGCCGCCGTCGCTCACGCTTGCCGCGACCGTCAACGCCGCTGCGCTATCTCCCTGAGTATAGGTGCCGTTTGACGGCTGGCTGCTGATCGCCGGAGCCTCCGCGTCCGTCAACGGTGCGCCATCTACTTTCAGCGCAAGATTTTGGTACACATCGCCGTTTAATTGGGCGCGAACCATGATCTGCTTGCCCTGCGCAGCGTTCAACGCAGCAATCAGATTACTGCCGACCAGGGTTACGCCGCTGTCGCTCAGGTCCGCATTCGCACGGAGCGTGACGTCCTTGGAGAGAACATACTGCAGCGTTTGGTCAGGCATCGGGTTATTGTACTGGTCATACACCGTGGCCTTCACGTTAAGAGTCTCGCCCGGCGCAATCGCCATCGTCGGGTTATCGAAGAAGATTCGATGCGGCTTGGGCGCTTCGCCGGAAACCTTGATGTGTTTCGTTTCCTGAAACTTGGCCCGGTCGCGGTTTCCTTCATTGGCTGCGCCTTCGCCAACAACCGTAAATTTCCCGCCATAATAGCCGCTAGAATTCCCGGAATCAGCCAGATAGGCCGTCAGGAAAATGTCCTGGTTCATGGCGGCGTTGGCCGCGACGGTCAGCTCGCCGGTATCTGCATTCAAGGTTAGGCCGTTCATTGTCGTTGCGCTGGAATCCGCCGGGTAAGTCACGCTAGCCCCGCCGACCAGAGCGACACTTCCGCTCGACAGCGCCTTCGAACCGCCTATGTCGTTGGAGAAGCGCCACTTGACAGACAGATCAGGGTTAGCGGAAATGTCGTAAGGCTCCCCGAACTGATCCAGCACCGTCGCGGACAGATTAACGGTCGATCCCTGTTGGAAATAGTCCCACGATGTGTTGTGTCGGCCTTCCACAGGGTTGCCTTCCGCATCTTTCAGGCCGTTGATTACGATAGAAGTAGGAACCGGATCTTTCTTCTTATAAATGCGGAAGTAGTCGAACATGGCTTCCTTCGGCCAGTAGCCGTGATCGTGCCCGTAACCGTCGCCCTCGCCGTTACGTCCCAGATAGATGCTGAGAATCGTCAACATACGATAGTCCGCGGTGCGAGTGGAGACATAGACCGGATGGCCGTCGATATACATCCTCGTGCCGGTGTCGTCCCACTCAAAACCGTATACATGGAACTCCTGGTACGCGTCGCGCCCACCGGTGTAGCCATCCTCGGTGTGAGTGGTGTAATTATACCGCCCGTAAGGGCTGATCGTCGGGTTCGGCGTCGCGCTTACGTCACTGCCGGCCCACCAGCGCCCGGCAGTCGGGTTGGACGGAGACGAACGGGAGCCGTTCTTGTGAATGACCGGGAGCCAGCGATTGTATTCTCCGTTCGGGCTGTTCTTATCGGCCGTGATCTCCAGAATGTCGTACTCCACGCCCTGGTCGGTGGTATAGAATACATAGTTGCCCCAGCTGCCGGGACCAAAGTCGTACATAGCGGATGCGGTGCCGGCCCCGTGCCTGGTGCCGCTCGGTTCCGGTCCGGATAAAGCCTGGGTCGGATGAGAGTCATCCTGCGCACCGATCATCCACCAAGCGAAATGAGCGCCGTCGCCAGTGCTCGGCAGACGCAGACGAGTCTCGAAGTAACCGTACTTGGTGGTCACGCGGCCATCGAAATCAGGCAGGTCCGGGTCCAGAGCGTTGCCGCGGCCATCCTCCAGCAGATGCTGGTGGTGGCGGTCGCGGGAATAGAGCGCAACGATGGGCTGGTCGCCGCCGTCGTTGGTGCCGTTAAAGCCCTCGCTAAAATCGGGCCGCTGCTCCTTGCTTCCCAGCGCCAGATAGCCGTTCCCGGTCTCGTCCTTCACCATTTCATATTTGGCTTCGCTATTGTCCTTGTTGATCGCCCAGCTCTGCAGGTACTGGGGAATCCAAGCGGTCGTATCCAACTCGGGGCCGTCGAAATCATCGTTGAAGAACAGCTTCCAGTCGGCGGCATTTTTGCCTTCCGGGCCATCCTCAGCATTACGAGTCGGCCAATCCTTGATTTTAGCGTCCTTGATAATCCGCACATTGCGCGTCTCCGATACAGGCGTACCGTTCACCGTGGCAGAGGCAGTGACGGCAATCGTCATCGTCTCGGCGGTATTCGGTCGTACGTACAGCATTCCGTCGCTTTCAAGGGTGATGCCGGGAATGCTTGTCTGCCCATTCACATTGGAGGACACGCCCATGTAAGAATAGGTGACCGCGGGGTCGCTCACGAGCGCGCCCGTCGCATCAACTACCTTGGCCGGGAAATAACGTCGCTGGAACAGCGAGTCAGGTACGGTGATCGCATACTTGTTATTATCCAGATCAGGCACGGTCATGTAGATCTGCGGTGCAGGCGCTCCTTCGGAGAGCCGTACGCCGTGAACGCCCATATTTCCGCTGGTGTTGTTCAGAGAGAAGTTGACAGTCAGCGGCGCTCCGTCGGCGTCTCCCGCATAGGTGAACGAGAACTTGGCGGCGTATCGACCGCTGATCTTGTTGGCAACGTTCTGCGGAGACAGTGTCTCGGTTTTGGTATACGTGTACTGCCCGCCGCCCTGCTTGGGCATGGTTGCGTTAATGGTAAGCGTCCTGGAGGCTGTCGCCTGAAACGTGAGATAGACATCCAGCGTGCGCTCAATACCATCAGCGGAGGGAGCCGTGAACTGAGCGGTTGTCGTCCCGGTGCGTACCACGGACCAACTGCTGCTGTCTTCCGCCGGGCTCGTACCGTCAATATAAGCAAGGCGAATGTTTTTGCGCTCCTCGTTCTGCCCGTGGACGCGGCTATTGCTCACAGTACCCCCGAAGGTCGCCGTCAGCAGACTGGCGCTATCCTTGCGGTTGATCTTCGCGCCGGTACCGTCGTTGGTAAAACGCATCCAGTCAAGGACGTTGGGAACGCTCAGGTTATCATCGATTTGCGGTACGCCCGGAACAGCGGTGTTGTTGGACACGCTGGAGAACGCGGTCGTCCCGGCCCACGGATTCCTTATTTCGCCCGCAGACCATTTGGAGAAAAGGAAGTCATTGTACTTCTTCGTACCGGTCTGAGAATCTTCGTTGTTCTTGATCCCCGGCTCAGCCGTGCCCAGCATACCGTAATCGACGCCGATCTCCACGTCCGCGTCAGGCATTACGAAGGTTGTTGCGCCGGCATTGGGATCGGCAAAGGAAACAGGTGCCCCGTTGGTCACTTTCCAGTTTTTGAAACGAAGGCCTGAGGGGGGCGCATCGGCCGTGAGCATGACCGTGCTGCCGACATAGACGGCGGTTGTTACGCCCATACCGGTCCCGCCAGCCTCCGCCGCCATACCTCCGGCCACCGTGACGGTTTTCGTTGTCGCATTCTTATATGTAGCGACGAGAGCAACGTCATGGTTGGGCATGGTGAGAGTAGCCGTGGAGCTGTTCACGTCATCAAGCAGCGATGCGTCCATACCGGTCCACGCATCAAACACTTGACCGAAAGGCGCAGCGTCAGCAGTTAACGTGAGGGCTTGGCCCGCGAGGAACTGATCCGCTGGGACGGCGCCCGGTTTGCTAAGCGGTTTGTTGTAAGCTGCTGTACCGCCAATCACGCTGAGAGCGTTAGTAGTCGCATCGAGGATGCACGCAGCCACAGGGCGAATGCCGCTCCAGCTCGCGTTATCGGCGGCAGCCAAAGTAAACGTAACTACCAGCGGGTACTCATTTGCGTCGCCTGTATAGGTGAACACGTATTTCATCCCGGTAAGGGCATTGGATAAGGCAGCGGTATCTTCTACCCTTTTGTCAAAAGCCGGGACGGTCGCCACCGAAACGCCATTCATAGTAGCGGTGGCGGTTACGTTCTGTCCGCCGTTCACGGCTAGATAGATTTCCAGCGTGCGGGGCTGGCCGTTCGCGGATGGCGCGGTAAATGTAGCGGTTGCGTTGGTCGAGGCAAAGGCCGGGTGCGATCTGCGCATGTTTACGCTCGTGGTGGAGTCCACGGGTACGCCGCTGGACAATACGACCCCATCTGTGTATTTAGGTCCGAACAGCCCTAAATCAGCGTAGTTGCCGCCGTTTTTCACCGAACCGTCGTTCCCGTTGATGTCCACACGATCGCCTAGCACTCCGCTCTTGACATGCTTCACAACGACCGTAGAGCCTGTCAGGTTTTCTCCGGATGCGACGTTCGCGCTGCCTCTGCTAACAAAGTGAACCCAATCAATGATGTTCGGTCTTGTGAAATCTACTAAACCGGGCGACCCGTCCAAGATTGCATGGCGTTCCGGTGTGTTGGCCACATTGTGCGCGGTTCCTATCGAATCTTTCAAAGCTTCTGCCGTAGCATTAGGGTACACATCCCTGCCGACATACAAAGCCGAGCCGGGACCAGGCGCCGCCGACGCGGAAGGTAAAGCGAAGGAAACCGAAGTAATCGCCATTAGCATGGCGAGGGTAAGCGACAGTCCTCTTCGTACGAATTTCAGATTCATTGCGCGCTCCTCCTGGATCTAATGTTGTTCGGTAATCGTGCCTTTAGTGGATACGCCCTTGACGAAGACGCTCCTTCCTCTATTTCTTTTTTTCCAATCATACGACTTCGTGAAAAACACAAGAGACAACGAGACGATTACACCCCTGGATTTACATCGTTTTACTTTAAGCCTTCGTACGAATCTTTTGCCTGCTTAGGAGCTCCTAGAATTCATTATAGGCCTCCCAGGAAACCGCTTTCAATTTTGAATCGTTTACAATCGTTTTAGATTTTTTACCCATGGCCGAATCTACCATTACATGAATGAACGCCCCTGTCTCCCGCAAAAGGGGGCAGAGGCGTTCGCCTGAAACAGCTATTTCGCTCGCGTTTTACACTGTGTTTTTAAAGCCCTGGAGCCTTCGTCTCCGTTAGCGGCGCACCGTCTACTTTCAGAGCAAGATTTTGATACACGTCGCCGTTCAGTTTAGCACGGACTATGATCTGCTTCCCCTGTACGGCGTTCGTAGCGGCGGTTAAGTTACTGCCGGCCAGAGTTACGCCGCTGCCGCTCAGATCCACGGTCGCACGGAGCGTGACGTCCTTGGAAAGAACATACTGCAGCGTTTCGTCAGGCATTGGGTTATTGTACTGGTCATACACCGTGGCTTTCACGTTGAGAGTCTCGCCAGGCGCAATCGCCATCGCCGGGTTGTCAAAGAAGATTCGATGCGGCTTGGGCGCTTCGCTGGAAACTTTGATGTGTTTGGTTTCCTGGAACTTGGCCCGATTGCGGCAGTTCTCATTGGTTACGTGCTCGTCGACAACTGTGAATATGCCTCCGTAGTAGCCGCTGGAATGTCCGGAATCGGCCAGATAAGCCGTCAGGAAAATATCCTGATCCATGGCGGCGTTGGCCGCGACGATCAGCTCTCCCGTGTCTGCGTTCAAGACAAGACCGTTCATTGTCGTCGCGCTGAAACCCGCAGGGTACGTCACGCTTGCCCCGCCAACCAGATTTACACTTCCGCTTGCTAACGGCTTCGAGCCGCCGATGTCGTCGGAGAAACGCCACTTGATAGACAGATTGGGATTTCCGGAAATATCGTAAGGCTTCCCAAACTGATCCAGTACTGTGGCGGATAGATTAACGGTCGATCCCTGTTGAAAATAGTCCCATGAAGTGTTGTGGCGGCCTTCCACAGATTTGCCCTCCGCATCCTTCAGTCCGTTGATCACGATGGACGTAGGGACCGGATCTTTCTTCTTATAAATGCGGAAATAGTCGAATATCGCTTCCTTCGGCCAGTATCCGTGATCATGCCCGTAACCGTCGCCTTCATCGTTGCGCCCCAAGTAGACACTGAGAATCGTTAACATGCGATAGTCTGCGGTACGAGTGGAGACATAAACCGGACGGCCGTCGATGTACATTTTCGTACCGGTTTCATCCCATTCAAATCCGTAGATATGGAACTCCTGATACGCATCTCTCCCCCCGGTGTAGCCGTCCTCGGTGTGCGTCGTGTAATTATATTTTCCGTAAGGACTAGCGACCGGGTTAGGCGTCTCGCTTACGTCTACGCCAGCCCACCAGCGTCCTTCGGCGGGATGGGACGGAGACGAGCGGGAGCCGTTCTTGTGAATGACCGGGAGCCAGCGATTGTATTCGCCGTTCGGGCTGTTCTTGTCGGCCGTAATCTCCAGAATGTCGTACTCTACGCCCTGGTCGGTGGTGTAGAATACATAGTTGCCCCAGCCGCCGGGGCCGAGGTCGTACATTTGCGAGCCGCTGCCGTCGCCGTATCTGGTTCCGGCAGGCTTCGGACCGGACAAAGCCTGAGTCGGATGCGAGTCGTCCTGAGCACCGATCATCCACCAGGCGAAGTGTGCGCCGTCGCCGGTGCTGGGCAGACGCAGGCGAGTCTCGAAGTAGCCGTACTTGGTAGTCACGAGGCCATCAAAATCTGGTAGGTTCGGATCTAGGGCATTGCCGCGCCCCTCTTCCAGCAAGTGCTGGTGGTGACGGTCGCGGGAATAGAGAGAAACGATAGGCTGATCGCCGCCGTCGTTGGTGCCGTTGAAGCCCTCGCTAAAGTCGGGCCGCTGTTCCTTGGTCCCCAGCGCCAGATAGCCGTTCCCGGTCTCGTCCTTCACCATTTCATATTTGGCTTCGCTATTGTCCTTGTTAATCGCCCAGCTCTGCAGGTACTGGGGAATCCAGGTGGTCGTATCCAACTCAGGTCCGTCAAACTCGTCATTGAAAAACAGTTTCCAGTCGACGGCATTTTTGCCTTCCGGGCCATCCTCCGCTTTGCGGGTCGGCCAATCCTTAATTTTAGCATCCTTGACGATCCTCACATTGCGCGTTGCGGATACAGGCATCCCGTTCACTGTGGCAGAGGAGGTAACGGCAATCGTCATCGTCTCGGCGGTATTCGGGCGAACGTAGAGCATCCCGTCGCTTCCGATCGTAATTCCGGGGATGTCGTTCTGCCCGGCCGCATTGGGGGATATACCCGCGTAGGAATAGGTAACAGCCGGATCGTTCACCAACGCGCCGGTCGAATCAACTACTCTGACGGGAAAATAACGCCGCTGGAACAGCGAGGCAGGCACGACAATCGCATATTTTTCATTATTCAAGTCAGGAACGGTCATGTAAATCTGCGGTGCAGGCGCTCCTTCGGAGAGCCGTACGCCGTGAACGCCCATATTCCCGCTCGTGTTGTTCAGGGAGAAGCTGACGGTCAGCGGCGCTTTGCCGGCATCTCCTGTATAAGTGAAGGAGAACTTTGCGGCATACCGACCGCTAATCTTGTTGAAGGCATTCAGGGGAGCTAATGTCTCGGTTTTGGTATACGTGTATTGCCCGCCTCCCTGCTTGGGCATGGTTGCGCTGATAGTAAGCGTCCGAGCTTCTGTAGCCTGGAATGTGAGGTAGACATCCAGCGTGCGTTCGACGCCCTCTGCGGACGGAGCGGTGAACTGAGCGGTTGTCGTTCCGGTGCGGACCACGGACCAACTGCTGCTGTCTCCCGCCGGGTTTGTGCCGTCAATATAAGCAAGGCGGATATTTTTGCGCTCCTCGTTCTGGCCGTGTCCGCGGCTGTTGCTCACGGTACCCCCGAAGATTGCTACCAGCAGATTCGCGTTGATCTTACGGTTGATCTTCTCACCGGTTCCGTCGTTGGTGAAGCGCATCCAGTCGAGGATGTTGGGAACGCTCAGGTTATCTTCAATCTGCGGCACTCCCGGAACTGCAGTGTTGTTGGACACGCTGGAAAACGCGGTCGTCCCGGCCCACGGATGCCTTACTTCACCCGTAGACCACTTTGTGAACACATAGTCGTTATATTTTCTCGTGCCGGTTTGAGGATCGTCGTTGTCCTTGATCCCTGGCTCAGCCGCGCCCACAGCGCGATATTCCTTGTCGTCTTCCGCATTCGCATGAGGCGTCACGAAGTTCGTTTTGTCGGTTTTCTTCGTCACAATCTTGTGCCCCCTATCTATGATTCGTTTTCCTGTCTAGAAGCTCTCAATTCATTATAGAATTCACTAGAAATCGCACTCAATTATGAATCGTTTACAATCGTTTCAGATTTTTTACCCATGCGAGTTTTGGTGCTGTATCGGAAATATGCAGATTGTAATGCGATCCGAAGCGTCTTTGGTTCAATTTATGAAGTTATGGGAAAAACAGATTATTGATTTCAGATATTCCAATAAAAAAGAAAATTATGTATAATCTAGTCAGAGGCTGCCGAAAGGAGCGTAGTTGGTTGGAGCCAATTATCTACGTAGCGATTTATACCCTTGAAGCGTTTTGTACTATATCAGCCAGCTATATGTTGTTTCGGTTCCCCTTCAGAGAGTTTATTTGGAAGAAGCTTGTTTTGAGTGTTGTTCTGGCGATATTTTCCTACGCTTTAAGAGATATTACGGTTGTTAACGAGTTTACGATTATTGTTCCTTTGACTTATCTTCTTACATACACCCTCTTTATTAATTATGTCAGTAAAATTAGATTTTTGTGGGCTTCCGTGATGATGACTACCGGCTATGCTGTCGTGGGCGTAGTTCAAATGCTTGTATTCCTGATCCTTGGAGCGTTTGGAATCAGTATTGAGATGGTGCAAGGAAATCTAAGTTATTTAGTGCTTGGGCAGATCTTAACCGCAGCCATCGTGCTTCCCTTTTCTTTCATCTACTATTATCACGGTTACGGGTTTACTTATGAATTTCCTTCATGGCGATGGAAACATCTCTGGCTCGTCGCTCTTGAACTTTTGTTAATTGCTTTGCTGTTACGATTTGTGTATATAAATACACTACTTACCTTAATGATTGCTGCAATACTAACCCTAGTTGCACTCCTTATTCTAAGCAGAAAAATGGAGAAGGAGGGAACTACTAATGAATTGGAGTTATAAACTTGCAAACCACCTTGCAGTAAAAATTCACGCGGCAAACCCTCAGCACCCTGTCAGTCTTCCCGTACAAAGATACGCGATTGAGACGGTCATATCATACACGATTATTAATTCCATATCGTTGAGCATTGGTCTAATGCTTGGACAGGCTCTACAAGTGTTAATCGTGATCGTTGGCTTTTCACTGTTACGATTAATTACTGGAGGGCGACACTTTTCATCGCCCACTGCATGTATAGTTACTACAATTATCGGATTTAACACAGTTCCGATACTTGCTCATTATAATCATTCGCCGCTTCTTATTTTTGCAATAACACTTGGCAGTCTGCTGTTGTGCATCGTATTCGCGCCCCAAGGAAAGCGCTCTATTATAAAACAGCACCACATCATTAAGCTGGCAGGAGGGGCGATTATAGCAGTTAATTTTATTGTTGAATCGCCCGTTCTCGCTATAGCATTCTTACTGCAAACCTTGACGCTTGTCCACTCTATCAAAGGAGGTGAAGCGCATGAGAAAAATTAAGCTGACGGCTCTGTTCGCGGTTTCAACGATTTTAGGATTGGTTGCCTTTGCACAAGCTTCCTTTGCATGCCAATACGGAATGTATGACCCCGAAATGCCTGAAGAATTGCAGTAGGAGGAGCTTATGGAGTGGATCAAGGAGCTCCCAGTAAGTAGAGACCCTAGAGGTGCAACTGGCATCGTGTCGTTGCCAATGGACTCCATTCTATACATCCACTTCTATGAAGCTACAATTCAAGTCCACACCGCAGCAGAAAAATTTTACTTTACGCTAGGGAGCAATCTGAGCGTGCTTGTCGATAATCTCAACAACTCGGGCTACCAATTCGAGAAGACAGACCGTGCTCAGGTCGCGGATTATCGACGATTAAGTCGTATTGAGAAAACGGAGTTTTTTCAATACAAAGGTTATTTCGAGGGAACGGAAAAGTATGTTATTTTCTCAGAGAGCAATTACAAAAGAGCTTTAAAAATACTAAGGGATCGCTCGGAGTAGAGCGATCCCTTAGTATTTCTCATAACATCGGGCTGTCGTGGTACTACTGTGCTACTCGGATAGGCCGCCCCCCATCGAATTTTCCCTTCAACTACTACGCCCTTAACCAATACAATCGGAACGGAGTGATTCTTTGAGTAGAAGTAGACTTTTATTTATGATCACTTTTTTGTTGGCCTTACTTTATGGATGTCAAACGAAAACGAGTCCTATTCACGATGTAAATACAAAAGATCAATTGGAAATTGCTGAACAAAAGCCTGAATACTTAACTGTAAAAATACTGAATGATGCGATGCTTGGCACGATAAACTATGCGAATAGAAAATTAGCTGTAGATCCTAAGTATTATGAAAATAATGAAATTAAACGTGGCGATATTATTTACATTTCTAGTCCCAAAGAGTTCTTTAGTGAAGGTAGGCCCACAACTCAATTATTAAGAATTGTAGGTTTAAGTGGTGAACGTATACGGATGTACAAAGGACAACTATATATCGATGGAAAAAAACTTATATCCTTCTATGGTAACGATATGAACAATAATCTCAAAAAATTAAAGAAGGAACTGAAAGACCCGGACTTAGAAAACTTCCAAATTGAAAATCTTAAAAATAGAATAAACTATGTAGAAAAAGAAGAAAATCTTGAAGAACAAGTCATTCCCGATGGACAGTATTTTTTACTAGGCGATAATAGAATGTTTGCAATTGATAGTAGAATGTTTGGGCCTATTTCAAAAAATGAAATAATCGGAAAATTAATAGGAGAATTAAAATAAGTGCTTCTACGATGAGCGAGCAATACTTAAAATCGGTTCCCCACTTGCCACCCGGCGAACTATTACCCGAGCAGCTGATGTATGTCAATTGGTCAACCATAGAAAAAGCCGCCCCCCGAATAACATCAATCAAGATGTTATCGAGAAGCGGCTTCATCGATTACCCAAATATCGCCTGAATGACCGGCTTCGTGTGGCCGCCCGGATACATGAGGTACAGCAACACGTAGACGGTAACGCCAGTAATGACGGTAGCGAACCAGATCGTCGCGGTCGTTCGTCCAACCTTCCGATGCTTGGCGAACTTCTTACGGAACGCCAACGTCAGCGTCGTGATGCCGAAGACGGCAGCTACGGTCGCCAGTACGATGTGGAAGAGTAGGAAGATCAAGTAGACCGTTTTTAAGCTGTCGGGTCCGTTAAACGTCGTATTGCCGATGAAAATCGTGCGGGATACGTAGATGATGAAGAACAAGCTCGCCGCGATCGCCGCCGCGATCATCACCTTCTCGTGCGCCTCGCGCTTCTTCAGGATGATCAGCCGCCAACCGATGGCGACCAGGATCCCGCTAATTAGAATAAAGCTCGTGCTGACGAGCGGAAAAATCTCATACCAGGACATAAGCTTCCACCTGTTCTATCGCCGGATAGGATATTCCAAGCTTTTTCCTCTATTGTACCTGTACGAACGGCCCAGTTCAAACGTTTAGCCGGATCGTCACACATTGTTAATAACTGCTTACTCCGCCGCCGGCTCCAGCACGCTGTCTTCGTCGCGAGAGCGATCCCTGCGATACCATTGCATGAACACCGTGTACAACGCCGCAACGTTGATGGCTTCCTGCAACAGCTTCATGACGATTCCGCCAAGCTGCTGGTCGTCCGTTGCGCTCATCAGGTTAAAAAAGTTCGGACCTTCGAACTGCTTCAGCAGCTCGGCCGGATCTCCCGATACGCAATATCCCATAGCTTTGGCCCAAACCTCGGGATCGTTATAAACTCCGAATAACGGCTTTCCGGCGAAGATGATCATCACGCATGCCGGCGTAAGCAGCAGACCGCTCATGAAAATATAGGCCAATGTCAGCATATGCGACATACGCCGCCACTCCGGAATCGGACAATACACATGCCACCACATAGACATCGCGCTTAGAAACATTAACGCGTAATAAATCCGGTGAACCGTGAAATGCGTCATGATCCAGTCATGGTTGTCCGGCATGTGGTACATGGAGAACAGCATAACGAAGGCCAGCATACCAACGATCGGATTCGTCAAAACGCGGAATATTTTCTTCTGCCAGAATGCCCCTCCGAACGCGGCGCGCCACAGCCAATCCGGTATGCCATAGATCAGCATCGGCGGCACGAGCATATAAGCGAGCGCCATATTGGTCATATGGAAGGTGAACATCAAGTGCCCCAATAAGCTCAGCGGCCCGCCTTGGGTCAAATACAGCAACAGAATCGCCGAAATGAACGAAAGCTGGCGCATAACCGACACAGGCGCGCTGGCTGCGAAATGATGCCTCCAGGGTCCGACCACGAACGTGTAGAGGACAACAATCACCATCATGAAGATCATAAACGCCGGACTCCACAAATCAGCGAAAGAGAAATATTCCAATCCCATCATTGTCGCCGACCTCCTTTCGAATGCAGAATGCAAATGTGCAACAGACAGATCCATGAAAAAAGAGAGGACGGATTGCGGCCCGCCTCTCTGAAATTTGCTACTGCCCGGGAATTACCACCAAACCCAGTACAGCGCCATGATGACCATCGTAATTACGACGATAGCTCCGCCGATGATTCCGATAATCGGGAACAAATGTCCGCGATCCTTCATATGCATCCAGTAAGCCATCTGAATGATGACTTGAACGACGGCCATCGCCACCAAAATGATGTACGTGAACGTCTCATTGATTTCGCCTGCAGCTACTGCGGCAAAAGCGATGATCGTCAAGGCAAGGGAGAGAATAAAGCCGACGACATGCTTCTGCGGCCCCTCTACCTTATGACGCTTAGGAAGCTCATTGGAAGCCGTCTCGTTGTGATTGCTCGACAAGTTAACCAGCCACCTTTCCCATCAAGTAAACAACGGTGAAGATGAATACCCAGACAACGTCGATAAAGTGCCAGTACATGGCGGAAATGTACACTTTGGGCGCGGTAACGACCGTAAGCCCTTTTTTGAATACTTGGCCGATAACCAGCGAGATCCAGAGTACCCCGAAAGCAACGTGGGCGCCGTGGAAGCCGACCAGCGTATAGAACGAAGAGCTGAATGCGCTCGTCGAGAATCTGTGGCCTTCGCTGGCATAGTGCCAGAACTCGTAAATCTCCAAACCAAGGAACCCAAGGCCGAGCAGAATCGTAATGATCAGCCATACGACCATCGATTTCTTGTTATGGCGATGCATCGCCTGAACCGCGAACACGCTCGTCAAGCTCGACGTCAGCAGGATCATCGTTGCAGCAAAAATCATTGGCAGCTGGAACAGCTCTGCGGCCGCAGGGCCGTCGCCAATATTGTGGCGCAAGGCCAAGAATGCCGCAAACAACGTTCCGAACAAGACAACCTCCGCTCCCAAGAACAACCAAAAGCCCAAAATTTTATTGCGGGCCTCCAGAGTCGCTTTCTCCGGTTCGTGAGGAAGATGCCCTTCTACGTGGTTGTGTGCGCTCATGCTTGCACCTCCTTATCCTGATCTTCCGGTTCGATATGGAAACCGTGATCGTCGACCAAAGAACGGATAGCCATGCACACGAGCGTAATCGCCAAACCAGCGCCTGCAACGATCAAATGGTCGTACATAAATCCGAAGCCGGCGATAAACAATCCGATACTCATAAAAAACGGCAGAATCGACGGAGAAGGCATGTGAATCGAGCCAACCGGTTCGGCCGGCGTCATCGCAGTCTTCCCTTCCATCTTTTCCTTCCACCAAGCATCGTATCCGCGAACGAGCGGAGTCTGCTTAAAGTTATATTCAGGTGGCGGAGAAGGAATTGTCCATTCGAGCGAACGTCCGTCTTCCCACGGGTCGTTGGACGCATTGCGCGGCTTCGCCCAAGTAATGAAGATGTTGATCACGAATGCGATCGTCCCGATTCCCATCAAGAACGCGCCGATCGTACTGATGAAGTTCATGTTGTCGAAGCCTTGACCGCCCAGGTACGTGTATACACGACGCTGCATGCCCAGCAAACCAAGGAAGTGCTGAATGAAGAACGTCATGTGGAATCCGATAAAGAATGTCCAGAACGTAACTTGGCCAAGCTTCTCGTTCAAAACGCGTCCGAACATTTTCGGCCACCAGTAGTGCAAGCCGGAGAAAATACCGAGAACCAGACCGCCGACGATTACGTAGTGGAAGTGGGCCACGACGAAATACGTATCATGGTACTGATAGTCGGCTGGCGCGGATGCGAGCATTACGCCGGTTACGCCGCCCATTACGAAGGTCGGAATAAATCCGATTGCGAACAGGCTCGCCGTATTGAAGCGAATCGAGCCGCCCCAGAGCGTGAACAGCCAGTTGAAAATTTTAACCCCGGTCGGAACCGCGATCAGCATCGTTGCAATCGAGAACAAACCGTTGGCTACCGGGCCGAGTCCTGTCGTAAACATGTGGTGAGCCCATACCATGAACCCGAGGAACGCGATCAGTACCGTCGCGAATACCATCGAGCTGTAGCCGAACAGACGCTTGCGGGAGAACGTGCTGACGACTTCGGAAATAATTCCGAAAGCCGGAAGGATCAGGATGTATACCTCGGGGTGACCGAACACCCAGAAAATATGCTCCCAGAGTACGCCGTTACCGCCGTTGGCAACGTCGAAGAAATTCGCGTTGAACAACCGGTCGAACATGAGTGCGACCAAACCTACCGTCAAGGCAGGGAAAGCAAATACGATCAGAGCGGACGTAATGAAAATCGCCCAAGTAAACATCGGCATTCTCATGAACGTCATGCCGGGAGCGCGCATGTTGATGATCGTCGCCATAAAGTTAATACCGCCGAGCAGCGTACCGATACCGGCAATCTGCAGACCGAGCACATAGTAGTCCACTCCGTGTCCTGAACTGTAGTACTCACCGGCAAGAGGCACGTATGACGTCCACCCCGCATCCGGAACCGCACCTGCGAACCAGCTCAGGTTCAGCAGCAATCCGCCGAAAAAGAACGTCCAGAAGCCAAGGGAGTTCAAGAACGGGAACGCAACGTCGCGCGCGCCGATCTGCAGCGGAATAACCGCGTTCATCAGTGCGAACAACAGCGGCATCGCCGCAAGAAAGATCATCGTTGTTCCGTGCATGGTAATCAATTCGTTAAAAGTGTCACCGGCGACGACATCATTCATCGGCTTAAGCAGCTGAATCCGAATGATGACCGCCTCCAATCCGCCGATCAGGAAGAAGAACAATCCCGCGATCAAATACAGGATGCCGATCTTCTTATGGTCGACGGTCGTCAGCCAATCCATCAAGCCGCTATAGCGCTTGACCTTGTGTCCATGTGCATGTGCTGCTGCCAAGGCCACGTACCTCCTTCAGTTCCCGCTGATTAATAGTCAAGCTTATATTCAGCCAAATACTTGGCTATGCCCGCAATCTCTTCCTGCGTCAAATCGAAGTCTTGTGCGCCAGGCATCATTGCGCCTTTCTTGACCTTCTGCGGATCGGTAATCCAATCCTTCAGGTGCTGCTCGATGCCGCCGCCTTCGTCGTTGAACAGAATGCCGGCAACCGTCTCGCGACTGCCGAGGCCGGTTAAGTTCGGCGCGCTGTTGCCGCCGTTTTCTCCTACCGCGTGGCAGCTTAGGCACTGAGCGGTAAATTTCTCGGCGAGCTCCGCATCTGCAGGCATAACCGCAGGAGCCTTCATCGCCGCGACCCAACGGTCGAACGATTCAGGGCTAACAGCCTTGGCCTTAAATTCCATCAATGCGTGAGAAGGTCCGCACAGCTCCGCGCACTTGCCGCGGAATACGCCTTCTTTAGGGAACTCCAGGAACATTCTGTTGGTCGAGCCCGGGTTCGTGTCCATCTTTCCGCCGATTGCAGGAATCCAGAACGAGTGCTTAACGTCGGCAGCAGCCAGCTCGAAGGAGATCTTCTTGCCCGTTGGAACGATCAGATCCTGAGCGGTCGTAATGCCGTAATCCGTGTACTCGAACTCCCACCAGTATTGGTGAGCCGTAACCTTAACCTGTACGGCGTCTTTATCCTTACTGTAATCTTTGGCAAAGCCGAATACGTTCTGAATCGTCGGCACTCCCAAGATGAGCAGCAGAATGATCGGAATAACGGTCCAGATCACTTCCAGCTTGTGGTTGCCTTCCACTTGCTTTGGAATCGCTTTATCGCCTTTCTTGCGGCGGAAGCGGATCAGAACGTAAATACAAATAGCGAACACGACGACAACGACCAATGTCATAATGCCAATGGACAGTTTCATCAATTCGAATTGTTTCTCAGCTACCGGTCCTTGCGGATTCAGAGTTGAGAGGTCTTCTCTTCCACATGCTGTCAGCAGCAGCACGAGTCCCGTCATCAGCGGCAGCAACCGCTTCATTACAGGCCACCGTTTCATCATATCAACTCCATTTTGACATTTTCATAGAAAAACGCATGCCTGTCCGGCAGACGTTCTCCACATGTACACCTGTTGGACCAAGCAACCCACATTTCACCCTCGAGTCCGAAAAATCCGTGATGCAGCGGTTTTTTTCCAAACTCCTGCCTACAAGTACTCTAATAAATATAAAGATTGTTCCTCCTTTTTGTCAATGTTCACAGAACAGTTCACAAATTGTTCTTAAAACTGTCAAAAAGGCCGCCATTCTAGGGATTTCGCACACTCAAGCGATCCTTTAAAGTGCGATTCGGGCTTGACATACGTTCATTATCGCCGGGATTGAAGCCGTATCCTTCCTCAACTTCTTTTTTCCATTTCGTCCGCTTTTTATGTGCGCTTCTGCGCGCATACTTTGCCCGCTTCGATCGAAGTCTATACGATAACGATTTGTCAAGGAGGGTTGTCAATGACAACGGCCCAACGTTTATGCTCGGCGGCTGCCGCAATCGCTCTACTGCTCGCATCGCTGACCGCATGCAATTACAAATCCTATTTCCAGAAAAGCGCTCAGGATTACTCAAGCCGGACGGCCAACGATCCGAAAATGTCCCAAATGCGCTCCTACGGCTCCGTAACCGCCAATCCGAAGCAGCATGAAAACCGTTATTTCGAATTCAGTTCGGCGCTTTCGAACAAAGTGGCGTCTCTGCCTGGCATCAACACCGCGCTTGTGTTCGTTACGGACAAAAACGCGTATGTGGCCATTATGACCGACTGGTCAGCAACCGGAACAAAGGCAAACGGCGATGCTCGCGGCCGGGAGCAAGACAACACGGGAACGACCGAGGGCGTCTACAATGTCAGCAACGGCAGCTCCAAATGGGACAATCGCCAGGTCGCCACGCCTTATAATTCGTACTATACGCATAAGGACGCGAGCGACTTGTCCACCGAATTGCGCCAAGTGATCGGGACGACCGTACGCAAGCATTTTCCTCGGGCTCAAGAGGTGCACATTTCCGCCAATCGGGAATTCGTCAACCAGTCGCTCGAATACGCGAAAGAAGCTTGGATGAAAAAGTCGCTCGCGCCGCTTACGAAAGACTTTAATACGCTTGTCGGTTACACTTTCGGCAATGGCAACGAAATTCCGCTTCCCCTCTATTTAAAAAAGAAGACGAATCCTTAATTGTCTCAACCCCCGATACATCCGCAAAAAAACAGCCCGGAGAGGCGCAATGCGCCCTCCAGGCCGATTGTCTGTTCACCGCTTATGAGGCGGGAGTGTTCAATTTGGTCAGCTCGCGTTCCACGAATACCGTCAATTCATCTTCGTATCCGCCGGTAATCCGGTATTTGCGGATGTAATCTTTAACAAACTTGCGTGGATCTTTGGGTCGGAAAATTCTCGTCAGTTCTCGCAAACTTTCTTGAACCTCGTTGTGGCTGCGTTTGGCCATGCGATTCCCTCCCAGTGGAATGATTCCGTTCCTAATTGCCGGAACGGAGGCGTAATTCGCCACCGGAGAACCCACAAGCATAAACGTCAGTCGCCACACACGGCGACCTGGGCTTACGTTCGAGACGATTCGGAGAAGAATTGGAGATTAGGCTTCCCTGAATCTCTTACAAGGGTTCTTCCTTCAAACTCGATGTTCCACCGCTAGTTGCCATATAAGAAAACGTCCTGCATTATTTGATTATAACATTTATCGGCTGGGGGATAAAGCACAAAACGCACAGCCATTTACAAGCATTGCTTCGTTGCGCCGTTCGCCGCTATTCCCGTTCCGCATCTCTAACCTCGAACCAATGCTTCTCGCCGGACAGCGAAAACCGTTCTCCAGAATGAAGCTCGTATTGAACTCCAGGCTTCAACCGCTCTCCGTTGATTAAAAAAGTACCATTCGACGAGCCGTTATCTTCAAGGATAAACAACCGGGAATCTTCTCTGTACTTAAGCGTGCAATGCACCCTGCTGATATCCGACGCTTCGTAAGGAAATAAAATCGCGCAGCGCGCTGGGTCCCGTCCGATAGTCAATCTGCGATTCAGAATACGGAAACAGCTGCCCGCATGCTCTCCCTCGATTCCGCATAGCATCGGCTCCGAACCGTCGGCGGTCTCCGCTGCGCCAAGCAGCGGCAGCAATTGGGTCATGGGAATCGTGTAGTCGGTAAGCGAATGATCCTCTTCCCCTTGTTCCTCGTTGTCCTCGTCCTCGCTCGTCTCCTCGGCGTTCCAGCTCGAGGAGCTCTGGTCGTCATCCGATTCAGATTCGTTGCCTGCGGACTGAGCCGCTTCATTCTCCTTGCCCTTGACGGTCATCTGCAGGAACGCGACGACCGCGAATACTGCGACCGCAATTCCGATTCCGAGCGCCGCAAGCAGCGGAAGCGTGCCCATTTGCGCAACGTTGTTGATGACCCGGGCTTCGGATGCGAACGCGCGGCTAGGCAGCATAATCGCCGCTATCCCCGCGATAGAAGCGGATAATGGCATGCGGAGCCGACGTTCCCCGCGGAGCTTCAGCGGCCCCCTTTCTATTCGTGATCTGTTCCGTTCCGTCAACCCGCTCACCTCCTGCCGCCCTTCCTATTGTAAACGCTTTCCTCTTTAGTCAGAAAAGAAAAGTATATAGGACGTATTTACAAATATTATATCTAAAAAGGAAGGCGTCTTCAATTGCCCGACATGACTTTGCCGAGCTGCGTCAGCGGCAGGCTGTCTCTGAACTCGTAGCTGGAGGGGGCCTTATATGCGGCAAGCCGTTCCCTGCACCACCGGTCGAGCTGCATTTCCGACACTTGCCAGCCGTCCTTCGCGACGACAAGCGCTTTGATCGCCTCCCCGCGATACGCGTCCGGCACGCTAACGACGAAGGCCTCTTTAATCGCGGGATGCTCAAACAGCACCTCCTCCACCTCTCTCGGGTAGACGCGATAGCCGGCCGTCAGGATGATGTCTCTTTTCCGACCGATTATCGTAAAATACCCGTCCTCATCCATCGTTCCGATATCTCCGGTACGCAGCCAACCGTTCTGCAGCGCCTCCTTCGTCTCGTTTGGCCTGTTCCAATACCCCTTCATCACTTGCGGCCCGCGAACCGCAAGCTCTCCCGCTTCTCCCGGCGCAAGCGGCTCCCAGCCGGCCTCTCCGACAATGCGCGCATCCGTATCCGGAAGAGGAAGGCCGATCGTCCCGTTTTTGCGGAAGCCCCGAATCGGATTGCAATGCGTCACCGCCGAAGCCTCCGTCAAGCCGTAGCTTTCGATCATCTGCCCGGCCGTCAGCCGCTCGAACCGCTCCTGAACTTCCAGCGGCAATGGAGCCGCTCCGCTGATGCAAAGCCGGACGGATGCAAACTCGTTTTCCTGCGTCTGCGGATGGTACAGAAGAGCGATAAACATCGCCGGCGCGCCGGGAAAAACCGTCGGTTTGCGGCGTCGAATCGTCTCCAGCGCCAGCTCGGGTTCGAAGCTCGGGAGCAGCAGCAGCGTCGCCGCTCGGCTGACGGCCTGGTGGAGCAGCACATTCAAACCGAAAGCATGAAACATAGGAAGCGCAGCCAAAAACCGCTCCTTGCCGGCCTCGAGCCGATAGCTCCAAGCGTTCATTTGCTCTGTGTTCGCCAACAAATTGGCGTGGGTCAGCATAACCCCTATCGACTCGTTCGTCTCCCCTCCGGCGTATTGAAGCAGCGCCAAATCTTCGTCCGCATCCACCTCCTCGCACAGAGCCGAAGCTTTAGCCTGACCGACGAAAGACGACCATCGCTTTAATCCCTTTTCTCCTTTGTTATCGACCTTAAAGCTCGGCTGCTCTCTGCGCCTGTTCCTCGGATACAGCAGATTGTACGGGAAAGGCAATCCGTCCCCCAACGTCGTCAAAACGACATGCTTTAGAGCGGTATGCTCCCTGGCCTTAGTTATACAAGGCATCCGTTCGTCAAGCGCAATGAGCGTAGTCGCTCCGCTGTCGGCCAACTGTCGCTGAAGCTCGGATTCCGTATTGCTCGGGTCCGCCTGTACGACAACCGCTCCCGCCATTAACGCCCCGTAATAGGAGATAACGGCCTGCGGACAATTCGGCAGCATAATGGCGACGCGATCCCCTTTGGACACCGGAAGGGACTTTAGCGCGTTCGCCATTTTACGGCACTGCCGCAGCAACTGTTTATACGTGCAGCTTCTTCCGAGAAAATCGAGCGCCTCCCGATTAGGGTAAGCTTCCGCCGCATCAATCAGGAGCTTGGCGACATTGTGTTTCGGGTAATCGCAAGAGGGCTTTACGAGAAGCGGGTATTTCCGTACCCAACGTCTGTCGTCCGAACGAACATCGAATGTTTCGACCATGCCGCGATCCTCCCCTTTATGAGACCTGACACTGGTAAATTTATTCGGCAAACCGTCTCGCATATGCCCCCTTCGGCAAAAAAGGCAAGAAAAAGCGCTCCCCCGAAGCCGGGAGAGCGCGGATGATGCCCGAATTATAATTGCTCGCTGGAAAGAACGATCGCTTCCGCTTGAAGCAGCCATTTGCCGTCGACTTTAACGGCTTCGTTGAGCACGACGGAGCGGCTCTTGTACGTCTCTCCGCCTGCCGTCGTCTCCGAAACCATTTCAATTAGCAGCGATGCGGTGCCCTTCTTGCCGTCGTAATCGACGACCGTCCAACGCTCGCCTTTGACGTTAAGCGTCGCCGTCTCGAACAACTGCGCCAATTCGTCTTTTAATTGCTCTTTCTCGGGAAAGTCCGCCAGCGTTGCGACGTAAGCCTCCGCGTTTTTCTCGTTGGCCGCCTTCGCTTGATCTTCGAACGCTTTCCCGATCGCCGTTTTATCCGCATCCGGCAGCGCTGCCTGCTGCTCGAACAGTCCCGGAATATTCGTGTACTCGAGTCCGAGCACTTCTACATTGTAGATTTTCCAGGCGCCCTCCGAATCCTTGTGGAGCGTGTAGCGAACTTGAGCAAGATTGTCCGGATAGAAGCCGCCGCTGAGCTTCTTCGTATCTTCGATAGCGAGAACGACAGCCTTTGTTGCGCTGAAAGTTTGGATTTTCAACTCATTGATATTGGTCTTCGTCTTAGCCTTCTCGAAGCTGGCCCGAACCTCGTCCAAGTCCATGATCGTGTCGCGCGCCATCAGTTGAATGATGCCTTCCGGATCTCCGGCAGCCTCTACGAGCAGCATTTTGCCGAACAGCTCGTTTACGGAATCTTTGTCCGCCTCGGTCGGGCCTTGGAATGCTAGCGAAATGCTTTTATCCCGACCGTTCCACAGCACATTGTGGTTGGTTAACGTGCCCGCGAAGCGAAGCGCGATCAACGTTTTGCCGTTTCGCTCGATCATCTCGCCCGTGCTTGGCACCGTCCGGCCGTTCACGATAGCGATGTCCGCCTCTGCGGAGGCTTGAATCTCATAATCGTCCGATTCCGCATAAAGAATTTGCGTGGAGGAGTCCAGATCCGTCTCGTAACCGAGCGCTTCGAACAATGCTGCATACTCTACATAGCTTTTGCCTTTCTCGATCAGCAAATCTTTTCCGAAATCTACGGCTTCGCCGTTGATTCGGACGCTGATCTCCGGCGATTTGCCTGCGGTCGCCGCCGACGCGGAGCCCGCCGTCGTTAACGCCGCGATTGCCGCGAACAATACGATTGCCAAACGTTTCAACTGTCGCACCATCTTTCTGTATGTAGTCAATGCACGCCTAGACCCTCCTATTATACCAGCAGTTCGGACAAGGCGGCATTTTAACCGAATTTTTCGAATTGTCCGTAAACCTTTTATCCGCCGATCAACTGCTGAAAATCCTTCAGGCTCGGCTTGCGGAACGTCACTCCGACCTCTCCCTCGCCCCACTTCATACTTTCAATTTTCAGCGGTTTGGGCAGTTCGTCCGCGATTGGAATTACGCGTTCGGAGAACATCGCTTTCGGCAGCGGCACGTCTTTCATCTTCGCCTCTAGAACGACGGCGACCAAATTCGGATCCTTCCAACGCAAGCGGTATGTGATTTGCAGGTTGGCGGGAACCCAGTCCTTCCAGAGAACGTTCAAGTTGGCAATCAGCCTGTCGCCTTCGAGCGCAAACTCCGCTCCCGTTACAACGATGCCATTCTCCACTGAGGGGTTGTCGGCGAGCGATTTCTTAGCCAAATTGTTCAAATCGTCGTCGGTTAGAATCAGTTCCAGCGACATCCTCTTGGCCATATCGATCGCGCGATCCTTGAGCGGCACCTCATCGTAGGCAAGACCTAGAGTCTTGTCCGGCTTGACGTAATAGAGAGCTCCTACTCCCGCTATGACCGCGAGAAAGACGAGCACGAACAGACTGATCAACAATTTTTTCATCGCAATCTCCTTTTGGGTTGACTTCGGGGAATGAGAAGCGTATAACAATAATAAATTCAACGACGGGAACAAGTTGTTCGGGCCCTTCGACCTCCAGAGAGTCGGTGCGACGCTGAGAGCCGACGGTCGAAGTCCGATGGCAATATCCTCCCCGAGAAGCGACGCCGAACCGAGCTTCGTAGGCGCCGACGGCTCCCCCCGTTACGGGAAGTCGTATATACACTATACGACATTCGAGCGCCTGACGTTGCATTTTTTCATTTGCAAATCGGGAACGAGGGTGGTACCACGGATAACGATCCGTCCCTTTTCAGGGGCGGTTTTTTTTATTTTTTATAGGGTTGTTCAAAAAGTTCAATATTGATCACGAAGCGGCTCGGGAAGCGGATTCGACATCGAATCTTGAACTCAGCCGGATCTTCCGGTACTCATGTAGGTTTGCCTACACTCCGTTCCTCATCACCGGTCTTCGTCCAATCTTCTCGGTGCTGAATATCGAACTTTTTGAACACGTACTTATAAGCCAATTCCCATTCGAAAGGAAGATTGCTCTATGAACGCCCGATCCGATTATGATGCCGTACCGCTGGCCGATATTTTGAACGCTCACCGCGTGCTGCAGGACGTCATCGCCCCTACTCCGCTCCAATTCAATGCCGCGCTGTCCGCCAAATTCGGCTGCAACGTCTATTTGAAGCGCGAGGATCAGCAGATTGTCCGCTCCTTCAAAATCCGCGGCGCTTATTACCTGATCGCTTCCCTGTCCCCGGATGAGAGAAGCGGCGGCGTCGTCTGCGCCAGTGCGGGCAATCACGCCCAAGGCGTCGCTTATTCCTGCCGCAAGCTGGACATTCCCGGAATAATCTTTATGCCCGCAACGACTCCAAGGCAGAAAATCAATCAGGTAAAACTGTTCGGGGGAGACCGGGTCGACATCCGCTTGATCGGCGATACGTTCGATGACGCTTATGCCGAAGCGGTGCGCGTCAGCGAGCAGGAAAACCTGCCGTTCGTTCACCCGTTCGACGATCCTCGTATCGTAGCCGGCAACGCCACGATCGGCAAAGAGATCATCGAGGGCGGAGCTCCGTCCATCGACCTGCTCCTCGTGACGATCGGCGGCGGCGGATTGGCGGCCGGCGTGTCCACTTACATTAAAGCGATCAGCCCTGCGACCCGCATCGTCGGAGTCGAGCCGGAGGGCGCCCCTTCGATGCGCCAAGCTTTCGAAGAGCAGCAGGTCGTTACGCTGACCGACATCGATAAGTTTGTGGACGGCGCAGCGGTCAAGCGGGTTGGAGAGCTGACGTATGCCATCTGTCGGGAACTGCTGGACGACATCGTCGTCGTGCCGGAAGGACGGGTATGCACAACGATTCTGGAGCTGTACAACGAACATGCGATCGTCGCCGAGCCTGCCGGAGCGTTGACCGTTGCCGCGCTGTCGGCGATGGACCGGGAACAATTGCGGGGCAAGAACGTCGTCTGCGTCATCAGCGGCGGCAACAACGATATCGACCGGATGCAGGAGATCAAGGAACGTTCTCTCATTTATGAAGGGCTGAAGCATTATTTTATGATCAATTTCCCTCAACGGGCCGGAGCGCTGCGCGAATTTCTGGACGATGTGCTCGGTCCGAACGACGACATCGTGCAGTTCGAATATACGAAGAAGCATAACAAGGAGAACGGACCCGCACTCGTCGGCATCGAGCTTAAGAGTCCGGAGGATTGCGAAGGGCTGCTGAACCGCATGCAAAGCAAAGGGTTCCAGTTCATCGAGCTGAACAAGGACCCTCTGCTGTTTAATTTGCTGATTTGAGGTTTCGTTGAACCGATAGCGGCTTATGGCCGCAAGCTGCGCAACAACTAACAAACGGCCAGGGCGTGTATGCATACTCCGAGGACAGCAGATATTGCCGAATTTTCGTTTCATGCAAGGAACTTTTTTGAAGGCGTACCGGGGGTACGTCAAGCAAAAGTGACGAAGCAGGGGGTGAAAAGGCGGTGATAGATGCCCCCTGAGCGGGTTTGCAGTCACGCCCTAGGACGATATGCGCCAGCCGCTTGTTTGCTGCTGCAGCGTCCACAGCCGGGCATACAGCCCCGCATGCGTCAGCAGCTCGTCATGGGTGCCCTGCTCCACGATGCGGCCGTCTTCAAGCACCGCGATGAGGTCGGCGTTTCTTACCGTTTTCAGCCGGTGGGCAACGGCAATGACCGTCCGTCCCTGCACGAGCCTGTCGATCGCCCGCTGAATTTCCGCTTCGTTCTCCGGATCGAGCGAGGCCGTAGCCTCGTCGAGAAGCACGATCGGGGCATCCTTCAAGATCGCGCGGGCGATGGAGATGCGCTGCTTCTCTCCGCCCGACAACGTGTTGCCTCCCTCGCCTACCAGCGTTTCGTAGCCATCGGGGAGACTCATAATAAATTCGTGGCAGCAAGCCTGCCTTGCCGCTTCTTCAATCTGCTCCTGCGTCGCGTCCCCCCGGCCGAAACGGATATTGGCGGCGATCGTGTCCTGGAACAAATAGACGTCCTGGAACACCATCGACACTTTCCGCAGCAGCGCTTCCGGTTCCATCTGCCGGATGTCCTCTCCTCCCAGCAGCACCGCGCCTTGACCGGGATCGTAGAAACGGGCGATCAGCCGCAGCAGCGTGCTCTTGCCGCTGCCCGACGGGCCTACGAGCGCCGTGAACGAGCCGACGGGCAGACGCAGACTTACACCGTCTAGCACCGTCTGTTTCTCGTAAGCGAACGTCACGTCGTTCAGTTCGACGGCGCCGTCTTCCGGAGGCTGCTCCTCCCCGGACATTACGGGCTCTTGCAGCAGCCGTATGATACGCTCTCCGGCCTGCTCCTGATACCGAAACTCCGCATAGCCGACAAGCGCCGCCGACAGCGGATCGAACACGCGGGTGCCGACGATCAGAAAGACGACAAACTCGGTCAAGCCCAGACTGCCGCCGAGCAAGAGATGGACGCCCGCCAGAATCATGAGGGTCAGACCGGCCCGCACGCAGGCGATTGCGATTAAGACGATCGGACCCAGCCAGCCCTCGATGCGAATGCTGTGACGCATCAGTTCGTGGAAAGATCGCTCCAGGCGGACGAAGCGTTCGCCTGTCAAATTGTAGGCCTTAATGACGCGAAGACCGCTCAAGTATTCCTGCATGCGGTTGGCCGCGTTCAGCTTCGCCCGAATGTGGCTGCGGCCAAGCTTCCGCTGTACGCCGGAGGTGAACAGCACAAGCGCGATCACGACCGGCAGCGCGGCAAACAGGGCGAGCGACATGCGCCAGTCGACGAACGCCAGACCGATCATCGCCATAATCGGCAGCACCAAGCCTCCGATCATCTGCGGCACGAGATGAGAGATACCGTGCTCAAGCAAGGTGATGTCCCCCATCATCATGCCGGCAAGGTCCCCCGGATCGCGCTTGTTCAGCAGGCCGAGCGGCAATCGTCGCAGATGCTCCGCCAACCGGGAACGGCCCGTTGCCGCCGCGCTGTACGCTCCGCGAAATTGAGAGCGATACGCCGGACGCTCGAACGCGTAGGAGACGATCATGGCGAGCGCCAGCGCTCCGCATACGAGCCAGAGCCGGTTCGTATTCAGCGGCTCCCCCGGATAGGCGAAAGGCTCGAAGATCAGCCTGGCCGCCTCCACCATCAGCGCGAAAGGCAGCATGCCCGCCACATTGGCCATTGTCGTGTACAGCGCCGGCTTGATCAGTATGCGCGGATTACCCGCCGTAATGTTGTCCAGCATCCCCAACGCCCGTCATCTCCTCTCGCTTCCTCCCGATCTGCCAGTTGCTCGAATCCGCGGCGGCCTGCCACATCCGGGCATACAGCCCTTCTGCGGCAAGCAGCTCGTCGTGTTTTCCCCGCTCCGCGATCCGCCCCTTCTGCAGCACGATAATTTGATCGGCCTCGCGAATCGTCGGCAATCTATGCGCAATCACGATAACCGTCTTGCCCTTGACCAATTCCTTCAAAGCAAGCTGCATTTCATGCTCGTTCTCGGGATCGGCGAAGGCGGTCGCTTCGTCCAGCACAAGCACGGGAGTGTTTTTCAGCAGCGCTCTTGCCACGGCGATTCTCTGCTCTTCGCCCCCCGACAAGTAGACGCCCCCTTCCCCGATCAACGTGTCGTAGCCTTCCGGAAGACAATCGATAAACGCATGGCATTGCGCGGCTCGCGCGGCTGCCCGCACGTCCTCGGGCGACGCATCCGGCCTCCCGACCGCAATGTTGTTGTATACCGTGTCATAGAACAAGAACGTCTCCTGGAAGACGAATCCGACCGTGTCCATCAGTTCGCCGGTCGCCATCTCCCGCAGGTCGATCCCGCCGATGCGAATCGCTCCCCCCGACACGTCCCAGAAGCGCGGCACCAGATTGGCCACCGTCGACTTCCCCGCTCCCGACGGTCCGACCAGCGCCGTTACCCGCCCTTGCGGCGCAACAAAGGAGATGTCCGACAACGCCTCATTTCCTGCCCTGCCTCCATTGTAAGAAAAAGAAACCCGATCGAATCGAATATCGAAAGCGCCCGGCTTCCTGGGCGAGGCCGGCTCCGGAACGGGCCGTTCCGCCAGTATGCGGTCGATGCGCTCGACGCCTTCGTTAATGTCCCGCAGCGTAGACGACAGGAACATCATTTTGAACAACGGCGCCGCTACGCCCGGAGCCATCACGAGGAAAAACAGCAAGACGGCGGCGAAGGCGACACTGTCCGGCTCCTTGCTGAACAGCCAGACGCCGACGGGCAGCACGAACGCCCCGAACGAGCCGACAATGACCTTGAAGATCAGGTAGCCGTTTTGAAACTGATCCGTATACTTCAGACAGTGATCCCGGTAGCTCACCATGTCGGCATAAAACTTGCGGAAGGAGTATACCGTCTGTCCGAACACCTTAATCACAGGCATGCCTCGTACGTACTGAACCGCAGAGGCGTTCATCCGCTCCAACGCGTCGTAATATTGCCGAATATTCTCCTTCGCCGACTCTCCCGTCATCAGCTTCATTTGGATGCCGAGGACAATCGCAATCGGCAATACGCAAGCGAGCGCCAGCCACACGTTCATCGAGAACATCACAACGATCATCAGCACCGTCGAAGCCGTCACATGAACGAGATCCGGCAGCTGATGTGCGATAAACGTCTCCACCTTCTCCACGTTCTGCTCCAGCGTCTTCTTGACTCCGCCAATCGAAGCGCCGTTAATCCAGCCGAGCGGCAGCTTCCCGATATGGGAGGACAGCTTCACCCGCAGGCCGTATAAAATGCGAAAAGCGGCCACATGCGCCGCCATTCCGCCCGCGTACATCGTAAGCAAGCTGCCGATTAGGCCGAGCAAAGCGATAAATCCCCAGCGGACCATTGCCCCGCCGTCGGCGGCAGCCGGATCGGCCGCATGCTCCAACAGCTCGCGAACGATAAAATAAACCGATACATAAGGCACCAGCATCCCGATCGCGCTTAGTACGGAGAAGAATCCGGCCGCGATCAGCAGGCTTCGTTTCTCGCCGGCGATTTGCAGCAAGCGGGCCACGCCCGCAGATTGTTTTGCCATCCGGTTGCTCCCCTCTCCTAGGGCGTGTCTTCATACTCCGAGGACAGCAGATGATAGATGCCCCTGAGCGGGTTTGCAGACACGTCCTAGCCCTATCCGTATAATTTGAAGAAAGAAAGATCGCCCATGTAATCCATCTCGTAGATCGTCGCGACGGCAACGGCGATAATAAGCCAATAGACGGCCAGACCAAACCAATCCCGCGCGGCAAAACGAAACGGGCGATAAAACGTACGAGGTTTGCTTGAACCGAACCCGCGGGCATCCATCGCATGAGCGGTCCGCTCGGCGCGGCGAATCGCAGCGGCCAGCAGCGGCAGCATGTAGCGCCTCACCCGCTCCGCCAGTCCGCCGATGCGCCGATCCCCGAGCATTCCCCTTACCCTGTGAGCCGCCTGTATCGTCCTCAATTCCTTTTGCAGATCGGGAACGAAGCGGCACACGGCCAGCACGCCGTACCCGAACCGGCTGCTCACCTTCCACTGCTGCATCATCGCCTGAATGAAATCGGACAGCTCCGTCGTCGCCACAAAAACAAAGGTTAGGCTGAAAATCGCGAGCAGGCGCAGCGCCGCGGCAGCCCCGTAAACAACGCCGGCCTCGTGAACGTCCACCCCTCCGACCGACAGCAGAATCGGCGATCCTTCCGTTACCCGGGAGCTGACCAGAAAAGGATAGGCCGCTGCGACTCCCACCCCGATAATCAGCATCGGCAACGACTTTCTGGCGTATTTCGCCGGCGAAGCCCCGCCGACCAGCATGGCGGCTGCGGCATTGACGACAACGAGCAGCAGCGGGGTCCACGGATCGGTCGTCATCGTGACGAAAAATAGGATCGGCGTAATCGCTATCAGCTTCGTGAGCGGGTTCAAGCGATGAAGCAGGCTGCTCCTTCGCATGCGGAAACCACCGTTCACGAGACGGTCCCCGCGCGAACGGAACAGGCGTTGTCCCAGCTCATCTGCCATTGCCGCCTTGTCCATGCGGCGGGAGCGTGAACGGAAGCCGTTTTGTTCGCCAGCAGGCTCCACAGCTCTGCGACGGGCGGAAGCTTAAGCCCCGCCTTGCCCAACAGGCCGTAATCGGCAAACAAGCGCTCGACCGGACCGGCCGACAGCAGCTCGCCACGCCCGAACACGGCAGCCTGTTCGGCGTATTCCGCAACCAGCGACATATCGTGAGTAATCATCATAATCGTTCGCCCTTCCCGCTGCAGCTCTTTCATCATTTCCATCAATTCGATCGCATGCCGCCGATCCTGCCCGAAGGTCGGCTCGTCAAGAATCATCAGCTCCTGGCCCGCAACCAGCATCGCCGCAACGCTCAGCCTCCGCTTCTCGCCGTGGCTCAGACGGAACGGATGAACGTCCGCATAGTCGGACAATCCGAACCGCGCCAGATAACGAGCAACCGTCTCCGCGACTTCGGCTTCGGGCATGCCCGAAGCGCGAAGCCCGAACGCGATTTCCTCTCCGACCCGTTCAGTCACGAATTGGTGCTCGGGATTTTGAAAGACATAGCCGATTTTTCCGGCAAGCTCGCGCGCGGAATAGGTCCCGCAGTCCCTCCCTTCAAGGAAGGCGACTCCGGATCTTATCGGCAGCAGACCGGCCAGATGACGGGCTAGCGTCGTCTTGCCTGCGCCGTTCCCGCCGACAACGGCCCAGAATTGTCCTCTTCGCACCTCCAGAGAGAACGGCTGCAGCCAGCCGTTGCCTGGAGACAACGGGCCCGTTGCGCGGATATCGAGCAGCGGCGAGGAGTCCGCGGCTTGCCTGCGCCCGATCTTCGCCGGGGCCGACAAACCCGCAGGTAGAACCGATTGCACCGCATCGGCCAGCTGTCGGATCGACAGCGGCCTGCTCTCCGGCGGAAGACCGTGCCCGCTCAGCCCTCGGGCAAGCTCCACCGCCGCAGGCACCCATACACCCAGATGAGCCAATTCCTCCGCATACTCGTAAAATACGTCGGAGGGCGCACCGCTGCATAGCAGCCCCCCTTTCTCGTCGATAACCGCGACGAGATCGACAAGCTCTAGCAGTTCGTCCAGCTTATGCTCGATCAAAACCATCGTATAGCGGCCCGTTTTCTTTAACTCGCCCAGCTTGCGGAACAGATCCTCCGTTCCGACGGGATCCAGATTAGAGGTCGGTTCGTCAAGCACGAGAATCTCCGGTTTCATGGCCAGCACGGAAGCCAGCGCCAGCCGCTGCTTCTGGCCGCCGGACAGCCGGTCGACCAACTCGCCCTCGAATCCCGACAAGGAAACCGCATGAAGCGCATCGGCGATTCGTCCCCGCATCTCGCTCGTCGGCACGCCGACATTTTCCAGCCCGAACGCCACCTCTTCCTCCACCGTCGCCATAATGGACTGCGCCTCCGGGTCCTGGAATACCGTCCCGACTGTACAGGCCAGTTCGCCCGGCTCGATAAGCCGCGTATCCAGGCCGTCGATGCGCACCTCTCCGTCCAGCCTTCCCACGACGGCATGCGGAATAAGTCCGCACAGGCAGAGCGCTAGCGTGCTCTTGCCTGAGCCGGAGGGACCGAGCAGCAGCACGGTTTCACCCGGTTTGACTTTCAGGCTGAACCCGCTCCCCGCCGCTTGCTGCTGTCCGGGATACGCGAACGAAACCCGGGCGCACTCGATCTTCGTCATCGAGGAGTTCCGGACTGCCATTCGGCCGCATATCCCGACAACAGTCCTGTTCGCATCAGCGCGTCGACCAGCCGTTTGCACAGCCAGCCGCAGAACGCGCCGCTGATCGCGCTGACCGCCATGATGCCGACCTGGACGCCAACGGCCAATCCGCCATAGCCGGACATCCCGTATTCGAGCAGCGTATACACGATGCTGATCACGCCCATGCCGAGGACAAAAACGGCCAGCGAGTATTTACGATAGCGGGTCGGTACAAACATTAGCTCCGTCAGCACGCCGTTAATCAGACAGCCGAACAGCATCAAGATGCCAAACGGCGTAAGCGGCGTCATTACAAGGCCGGTGATCGTCTGCGACAGCAAGCCGATTCCCGGCTTGCGCACGATGGCCAAAGCCATAAAACCGGACAGAAAAAAGAATCCGTTCAGCAGCCGGGCAACGACAGGCCCCGCGGATACGGCGGCAGCCATAAATGCGTAAGTCAGGCCGAGCTGGACAAAAGCAAACACGATTCCAATCATTCCCGATACCAGGATATCTTTCGTGGTCCATCTTTTTTTTCTTCCGCTGAACGCAACGGGTGCTCCCCGTTGTTCAACAGCAATATCCTTCATGCTTCGCATCCTCCCAATCGTTATATATGCCGTCATTGAGAAAGATTATCATTTAGATCGAATTGCATCTACCGATTGCGGGCGATATTGGCCAATTCCCGGCGATTTCAAGATTTGTCCCTTCTCCACCGGCTCGGATTCAAGCCGAATTTATCGCGAAATACGGCGGCGAAGTGGCTCGGATTGGAATATCCCGTCATCAAGGAAGCCTCGTAAATGCTGATCTTCTCCTGCTCCAGCAGCTGCAATGCGCGCTCCATCCTTCTCTCGCGCAAATATCCGAACACCGTTGTCCCGTACAGTTCCTTAAAGCCAACTTTCAGCTTGAACTCGCTAAGCTGAACCAGACGCGCCAGCTCGGGCAGACTTGGCGGATCGTCCATGCGGCGGACAAGCGTATCGGCAGCCGACCGGATGCTCGCCGCAACCGTTCGGCCCAGCTTCTTCGCATCCTTGCGGCAAGCTTCCCGATCATCGAACAAATACCGCTGCAAATAACCGGCCAGCAATTCCAGCACCGTTCCCTCCAAGTACATGTTCCGCAGGGCGGGAACATACGGGCAAGCGAGCAAGCGGCGGATATGAAGCTGCTCCGCGGGATCGATCGCCTGGCAAAATACGCGAGCCGACATTTCCCCCTCCGCCAATAACCGCTTCCAGTTCAACGGGGCGTCGCCGCCAAGCGACCCGATCAGACTAGCGAATGCGGACTCCGACAAGCGGATTCCGCACGTTTCGATCGTCTGGCCCCCCTTGTAGCGGGTTTCCGAGCGCATCCTTCGCGCGAAGAGGAGGCGACTCTGGGGGAGGCCGGCGGCCTGTCGCTCGCCTCCCAGGCTGCACTTGATGCTGCCGTCTAGCCAGAAGCTCAGCTCGATCATCGGCGTCTCCGAATGAAACCTTATCGTGCGGTCGTCATTCAGCCGGCAGTTCGCCACGATCAGCTCCATCCCCGGACGCAGCTTCGTCCGCGTAATCGTTCCTTGTCCCATAAACTCGGGAAGGTCGATGAGGTCCGGCGACAGTCCCCCGCCGCCGGCAGACCGGAAATCATGCAAATACCGATTAAAGTGCTCATGAAAATCGTCGTTCATCTCCCGGACAAACCTCCTCTTTAGGCGCGAAGCCGATACGTGGCATCTCGAAGCAGTTCCGACACGTAATCCTCTCCCAGCCTTTGCACAAAAAAATGATCTCCTTCAAACGCCTTCAGCTCGAACGCTTTGTCCGTCGCATCCCGCCAATGCGCCATCGTCTCGGGACCCGCTTCGAAATCCAGCTTTCCGGCATGCGCGACAAGGGGAACGTCCAGCTTTTGCCCCCGGTAACGGCAGCTTTCGTGCAGCCTGTAGTCGCTGCGGATCGTCGGCAGCAAAAACCGGAGCAGCTCCTCGTTGTCCAATACCTCCTGCGGCGTTCCGTTTAAGCGCCGAAGCTCCGCGATGAGCGCATCATCGCCCATCTCGATTCTGAACGAAGACGGATCGGGTCGATGCGGCGCGTGCCGTCCGGCGACGAAGAGCTTCTGAGGCCGCAAGCCCCATTCGCTGCGCAAGCGGCAAGCCGCTTCAAAGGCAATGGCCGCCCCCATGCTGTGCCCGTACAAGTAAAACGGGGCGTCTGCGATTGCGGCGGCCAGCTCCGGCAGCAGCCGCTCCATCAGCTCATCGATATGCTCCAGACAGCTCTCCGATACCCGCGTCCCTCTGCCGGGCAGCTCCACGGGAATGCACGCGACCGGACGGCGGTGCGCGGCCCAATGCCGGAATGCGGACGAGCTTCCGCCCGCATAGTGGAAGATGAACATTTTGCCCGCTCCGGGCGTCTCTTCGCCGCAGCCGAACGGGAACCAGTTGTTCGACCGTTTCATCGCTTCAGCTCCTCTCGCCGGCCGGCATAATCCTCACCGGAAACGGCCATCTCCCGCCGCCAGTCGTCTCCATCGGCGATCAATCGCTCGATCAGCTCCGTGTACGCACGGAACATCTCCTCGATCTCCGCCAAGCGAAACGCCTCCTCGACATAATCCCAGATCAGCGTCATGGAGCCGTTGCGTTTGTACGCCTGATGATCGATGACGACCTGCGGCGTCTGGCTGATGGCGAATACTTCCTTCATGTCCGGCGGAAAATCGTCGTCCTCGAAGGCCGAAGACTCCCCGAACAGCAGACTTGTGAACACGACCGGCATCACCGCCTTGCCGGGCGCGTCTCTGGCAAGCCTGCGCAGCAGGCCGATGCCGTCATGCGTGCGGTTTTCGACCGCCTGCCATAGCTGCGCCTGAATCCGTTCCGTCTCTTGGACAAAGGAAGCCCCGTCCTCCGGCTCATAGGAGATCAGCGCAATATTCGTGAAGTCGCCCAGCATGTGCGGCACATCGGGGTGCAGCGGCAGGCGGTTGAACAGCGTCAGATTAAGCGCGATGTCCTTGCGGCTGCTCCAGTGCGACAGCACCTTCATATAAGCGGTGCAGACGGCGGCGGAAGGCGTGAACCGATGCTTTCTTATGCGCTCTTCGAGAATGCGGGTCTGCTCCTCCGTCAGTACCAGCTTTAATCTGCGGAAGCGCGGCGCGGCGATGTTCTGGAGAGGCGTCTGGAACGGAAGCTGCGGCGCCGGGGGAGTATCGGCAAGCTTCCGTTCCCAAAAATCCGCGGACGCTTTATGATAGTTTTTCCGCTCCAGCCAGCCCGCTTCTTGGCGAATATAGTCCCGAAAGGTGAACTCGGGCTCGTAAACCGGTTTGCCGTTGTAGGCCTTGAAAATTTCCCGGAACATCATCTCCGCGCTCCAGCCGTCCACGATCAAGCAATCGAAGCTGAAGTGAAGCCGCGACAATTCGTCGTCAAGACGGCTGATCTGCACATGAAACATCGGCCATTCCCCAAGGTCGTAGACATGATGAGACCACTCGCTGCGTATGGCTTCCAGCTCCCGCCTGTCCCCGATTTGTCGAACCGGGACGCGGAAAACGGGCGTGTGAGCCAAGACTTCCTGAGTGCCGTTCTCGTAGATAACGGTCCTCAGCATGTCATGCCTGCGGACGACCTCGTTTACGGCCTGTTCAAGTTTGTAGGCATCGATATGTCTGCACTCGAACTCCGCATAATAATGCGCGCTGGTGCCGCCAAGCTCGTAATCCGCCCCCCGGCCCAGCACATAAGCGAGCTGTATCGGAGTCAGACGGAACGCCCGGCTTCCCGACTGCCAGGCCGCGCCTTCCGCTTCGTCCCCTCTCTCCCGGATGTAGTCGAGCAACTGTTGCTTGCACGACTTCAGCTCGGCCTGCAGCTCCGGCGTCATAACCCCGGCGGCAGCCTTGTAGGTCAACCGGCCGTCCTCCGCCCGCAGCCGAATTCCCAGCGAACGGCATCGCTCGATCAGCCGCTCGGCCTTCGTATCCTCTCGGCGCTCCTCCGGCTCGATCGGCTGTGGCAGGCTCTCCGGTGTTTCCTGCGGCTCGCTCGCCTTCCCGGCCCGCTCCCCGTAGTAATCGAGCAGTTCTTGTACCGACTCGTGTCCGATTATCTCTCCAACGGACGGCCTATCCGCATATTCGGCTTCCAGACGGTTGGCAAGACGAATCATATCGACGGACGATACGCCCAGATCGCCGAGACGATCGGCCGGCTTCAACTCCGGCATACGCAAAACCTCGCGAACCGTCCGCAACACCGGATGCAGCTCCTGAGGCGGTTCGGGAAATACCGAATGCAGTTCCTGAGGCGATTCGGAAGATCGTTCGGGAGGCTGTTCTGCTCTATCGGAAGCCGCCTTGGAAGGATTCTGCCCGTCGATATCGATGAAGCTTCGGACTAGCGCCTTCCGGTCGATCTTCCCGTTGGCGGTCATTGGAAAAGCAGGCACGGCGATCATGCGTTCCGGAATGGAGTAGCCCGGCAAGTATCCTCTAAGAAGCTGCTTCAATTCCGGCTCCGGCAACGTCGCGCCATCGTCTTTGATATACACAACGAGCTTCTTGCTCTCCATTCGCTCGCCGACGGGCACAACGATAACGTCCCCGGCCACGCCGCATTTGGCGAACGCCGCCTGAATTTCCCCGACTTCAATCCGGTAGCCGTTAATCTTGAGCTGATTGTCCATTCTGCCGAGAAACTCGATCGCCCCGTCCTTCATATAGCGACCATAATCTCCGGTGCTGTACAGCCTTTCGTTCAGTTCGGCATGGTGATAGAAGACTTTGCTTGTCAGCGCCTCTTCGTTCAAGTAACCGTCCGCAAGTCCTTTCCCGGCGATATGCAGCTGCCCCTTCACCCCATCCGGGCACGGCCTGCCGAATTCGTCGAGAATGTAGTACGCCTGATTCGCCAACGGGTAGCCGTATGGAATGGAAGTCCAGTCCGGATCGATGCCGCGTATCGGATAGAAATTCGACCAGATCGACGCCTCCGTCGCCCCGCCCATACCGGTCAGCGCAGCGTTCGGCAGGGCTTTCCCGGCCTTCTCGAACAAGCCTAGCGGAATCCAGTCGCCGGACAGCAGAATATGCCTGATTCCGCCGTCGACCGCCGATTCGCCGCATTCGAGCAAATAATCCGTATAGAGATCGAGCAAGGCGGGAACCGAATTCCACAGCGTGACGCCGTGCTGCATCGACAGCCTTCTCCAGCATTTCGGGTCCGTTCGCTCCTCCTCCGAGGGCAGCACCAGCGTTCCTCCGGCCGACAGCACGCCGAAAATATCGTAGACCGAAAGATCGAAGTTATAGGCGGACACGCCTAAAATCCGATCGTCAGCCGTCACGCCCAAGCGACTGTTAACATCGATAATCGTGTTCATCGCGGCGCCATGCGCAATGCACACGCCCTTAGGCGTTCCCGTCGAGCCCGACGTGTAGATCACATAGGCCAGCTCTGCCGGATCAAGATCGACGGCTTGCCGAATGCCCTGCTTGCCCTCCCAATCCGCCGCCGTGAATTGCGCGATCTCCGTCCCGATAGCAGGCTCTGCACGGTCGGCTAGCAGGATGGAAATCCCGGCTCTACTTACAATGTCCAGAGTCCGGCCGACCGGCTGATCGCATGCCAACGGCACATAGGCGCCTCCGGCCTGGACAACGCCAAGCACCGCGGCAATTTGCGAGAAAGACTTGTCCATCCGGATCGCGACTTTATCTCCCGGCTTCACTCCTTGCTCCTGCAGCAGCTCCGTCACTTGGTCGGCCCGGGCCATAAGCTGCCCGTAGCTGTAAGAACGATCGGCGCATATCATCGCAATTCTGTCCGCGTCGGTATAAGCCCTGCGTTGAATGTGGCCGTGCAGCAGTTCGCCTGTATACGCGTTGTCCGTGCAATTAACGCGCCGATGAACGCGTCTTTGGCTGTCCGTGCGCAGATCCGTCAGCGTCTCCGACCAGAACCCCGGCTCGGTTGCCGCTCTCTCGACCAATTCGACATACTTGGCGAACATCGCATCGACGACGCCGGGCTGAAAGACCGCATCGAGCGTATCCCAGGAGAGCGTAACCCCGTCTCTTTCCGCATAGACCTGATGGTCCAGCCATACTTGCGGGGTCGACGAGACGGACCACCCGAGATTGTTCATAAAGGCCGTCGAGGAGCCGCCCCCAAGCTGCTCCATGCCGAGCGCGCTCGTAAATACGACCGGGTACATCCGCCCCTGCGCTCCGTCTCTGTTGTTCAACTCCTTGACGAAATCGATCGCGGAATAGCCGACATGCGCCAGATCGGCCTGCATTTGCCGCTGAACGCTGTCCGCGTTTCGGCCTGCCGTCGTCTGCTCGCGCCGGATGTCTACAAGCGCAAGCTGCGTAAAATCGCCGATGACCTCGTGGATTTGGGGATGAACGGCCTCCCTGTTGAAAACCGTCAACATAACCGCGAACCTGCCGCCCCCTCCCCACGCCGATAACACCTCTGCGTACAGCGCGAGCAGAGCAGCGGAAGGCGTCAGACGACGTTCGGCCGCCGCGCGCGCGAAAGCATGCCAAGCTTCGGGACTAAGCCATTGTTGACGCCTGACGAACTTTCTCCGATCCAAGGTCGCCTGCGACAGATTGACCGGCAGCTCCGGAGCGGACGGGAAGCCCTCGGCTTTGCCCAGCCAGTACGCTCTGTCCCGCCGAATCTGCGAGCTTTGCTTGCGTTCGGAAACATACTGCAAATAATCTTTAAAGGAAGCTTTAAGCTCAGGCAATGGCTCGCCCTTGTATAAGCGGTCCAAATCGCTCCAGAAAATATGCAGGCTAAGCGCATCGGCAATTAAAAAGTCGATGCCGAAGTGGACCCGCCAGCTGTCTTCGCCCATTTCCGTCAGACGGAGATCGAACATCGGTCGGCCGAGCGGAAGCACCTGTGCGGACATTTCGTCTCTGACGAGACCGAGATGTGCGGGCAGATCGGCAATCTCCTCTTGCCGGTATACCGCCAGCGGCAGCTCGATGTCCGGCATAATGCGCTGCATGCCGTCCGCGGAGATCTCCGCTCTGAGCATCTCGTGCCGTCGCACAAGCGCGACCAGCGCCTGCTTGAACCTGACCGGATCCAGCCCCCCGGCGTCTATCTCGAAATAGGCGTAACAACCAACGCCTCCCCATTCCAGCTCGGCATTCCTTCCCGCCCAGTAAGCGAGCTGCACTTCGTTCAGCGGGAAGGGCTCGCCCCTCTGCTTCGGCCGCATACGGAACGCGGCGGCGGTCTCCGGCTCCGCTCCGGCCGACTGCTCCGTCTGCTCGCCGAGCATATCCGCCCACTGGGCAATCGTGCACTCGCCGAGCAGCCTTCCCGGATGCAGCCGGATCCCCAGCTCGTTCCCCCACTGCGCCGCCAGCCTGGCGGCGACAATCGAGTTTAATCCGTGCAGGAGCAGATTCCGTTCATCCGCAAGCTCTTCCTCCTCCAGCTTTAATTCCCGAATCAGCGCTTGTCGGATATAGGCTTTCCGCTCTTCGGGAGTCACGGGAAGCGGACCGGGCGAAGCCGCTGCGAGAACGGTCGAGCGCTTCTCTTCAACCGGTCGCGAATGCTCCTGCGGGCCGTCCAGACCGAAGCGTCTTTCGCTGAACCGGTAATTGGGCACCGCTATCTTGCGGTGATTCGCATGCGCATACAGCGCTCTCCACTTCACGGGAACGCCTCGACCATACAGATGAACGAAGCTTCTCTCGATCTGCTCCGCCGCGTCCCGCTGTGGAATATGGGATGCCGCGCAATCCGTTCGACCGCCGCAAATGTCCTCCACCATAGAGGTCAGCACAGGGGACGGCCCTACCTCCAAAAACACGTAATCCGCGACATCGTCCAGCGAGCGGATACAATCCAGAAACTTCACCTCCTCCTGGATCTGCCAGGTCCAATAGGAAGGGGAAGCCATTTCGCCGTCGATCGGCCGCCCTGTCGCACTCGAAATTATCGCTTTCTTCGGAGCGTTGTATTTCACTGTTCGCGCAATCGCTTCGAACTCGGCCAGCATCGGCGCCATGAGGGGGGAGTGGAAAGCGTGCGACACCTGCAGAGGAACGGTTCGCACCCCCTCGCCGTTTAAATCCCGGCACACCTCGTCCACTTCCTCGGCCGCGCCCGAAACGACCGTCTGCCCGGGTGTATTCGCAGCGGCAACGGCTACGCGGGTTCTGCTTCCCAGCAGCCTCCTCACCCGTTCCCTTCCGGCGAATACTGCGGCCATCTTGCCTCGCTCGGCCAGCCCGTGCATCAACTCGCCTCGTGCCGTAATGAGCCTCATCGCGTCCTCCGGTTCGAACACTCCGGCGATGCATGCCGCCGCATATTCTCCGACGCTGTGACCGATCATGCAGGCCGGCTCGACGCCGTAGGCCACCCACATCCGCGCAAGCGAATACTCTACGGCGAACAGCGCCGGCTGCGTATAACGCGTCTCGTTCAAGTCATGTCCGGTCGAAGCGATTATTTCCATCACATCATGACCTGTAATTTCCCGGTAAACCGCACTGCAGCGGTCCATGCCCTCTCTGAATATCGGATTATCGCGGTACAGCTCCGCGAACATGGCCGGATATTGCGAGCCCTGGCCCGTGAACAGAAAGACGACCTTTTTGTCCCGGACGCCGCGGCTAACGGAGGCGTGGGGCGTTCCCGCAAGGGCACGGTTTATCGCGGCTGCAAGCTCTTCGCGAGAGCCCGCCCACACGACCAGCCTGATCTTCAGGTCGGCCTTCGAGATGTTCTGGCTGTAAGCCAGGTCCGGCAAGCCGGGAGCCGCGTCCCGCCCCTGCCGCTCCAAAGCCTCAAGGAAAACCACAAGCTGCTCGCGCAGCCCGTCCTCGGTAACGGAGCTGAATTTGAACGGCCATCGCTTCCCTCCGTTGTCGCGGGCCCCCGGCTCCCGGTCATCTTGCCGTTCGCCGCGGTATTGCTCCACGACGACGTGAGCATTGGTGCCGCTCAGTCCGAACGAGCTGACCCCGGCCGCTCTCGGTTTGCCGCCGCTCTCCCAGGCGATTGTCTCTTTCGGCACATCCAGCGGAAGCTGCTCCCACTCGATATGCGGCGACGGGGTTTCAAAATGCGGATTGCCCGGAATGCGACCGCGCTCAACGGCCATAATCGCTTTGATCAGCCCGGCAATCCCCGCAGCCGCTTCCAGATGGCCGATATTCGCTTTGACGGTTCCCACGTAGAGCCGGCTTTCCCTGTCCTTGGCGACAACGTTCCCCAGTGCCGACAATTCAATCGGATCGCCAAGCGCCGTAGCCGTCCCGTGAGCCTCGATATAGCCCAGATCGCGCGAGTCCAGACCGCACCGATCCCATACGTCCGCGAGCAGCGCCTCCTGAGCCGGGCCGTAGGGAGCGGTCAGGCCGGAGCTGAGGCCGTCCTGATTCACTCCGCTTCCCCTGATTACGGCATGAATGGAATCCCCGTCTCTTACGGCGGCCGAGAGCCGTTTCAGTATGACCGCGCCGCAGCCCTCGCCTCTGACCGTTCCGTTCGCTCCCGCGTCGAAGCTGCGCATTTGGCACGTTGACGACAAGATGCCCAAGGCCGACAGAAGCTCCGTCGTTTGCGGCGAATACATCAGATTTACACCGCCGGCGACCGCCATCTCGCAATCACCGGCCATCAAGCCTTTGCATGCCTGATCGACGGCCACGAGCGAAGAGGAGCAAGCGGTGTCCACCGTAATTCCGGGACCCTGAAACCCGAAAAAGTAGGCCGCTCTGCCGGACAGGAACGAAAAGCCGCTGCCGGCGACATCGTTAGGCTCCGTCGTTCCGCTTGTTTGCCGATCGAGATGCAAGGCGTGCATGTAGTCGGGCAAGCTGATCCCGGCGTAGATACCGGTTTTGGAGCCCTTCAACGTATTCGGCGCATAACCCGAGTTTTCCAGCGCCTCCCACACGACTTTCAGAAACAAGCGCTGCTGTGGGTCGGTTCTTTCCGCCTCCCTTGGCGAGAACTGAAATAGCCGATGGTCGAACGCCTCAATATCCTCGGTCAGAAAACCCGCCTTCCGCAAATAGGGGGAATCTGCGCTTGCGGAAGCCGCTCGGCTTTGCCACCTGTGCGCCGGAACTTCTCCGATCATATCCCGCATCTCCATAAGCGCCTTCCAGAACGACTCCGGCCCCGTTATCCCTCCCGGAAAACGGCAGGCCATGCCGATAACGGCCACAGGCTCACGAGCGGTAAGCCGCTGTTCATCCAGTTGCCGCTTTAGCCTCCTGATTTCCATCAGCGCTTCCTTGATTACCCGCCCCGTATCGGTCAGCTCAGTTGGCACACGCTTCACCCCCCAGCTCCCGCTTCAACAGCTCCAGCCATTCCGACTCCGAGCGCTCATCGAGAGCGGAGTCGCCCGAGACATCGCCGCCGCGAAGAAGCGCAAACAAATAACGGCTCATCCGTCCGGCGGTATTATAGTTAAACAGCGCCGTTGCAGAGATGCTCAGACCCGTAGCCCGCTCCAACGAATGACGCACGGACAGCGCCATCGCGGAAGTCAGGCCCAGCTCCATAAAAGGAAGCTCCCCGTCGATCACGGAGCTGGAAACGGCAAGCTGCTCCGCGACAAGCTCGACGATATACCGCTCCAGCAGCGGCTCGCTGGAGATTTCCGCGCCGACTCGTTCCGTATAGCCCGGTTCTCGATCGAACACGCAGATGCCCAGCGTTTTGGCCCATTCGTTGTTTTCGTACATGAGCTTGGCCTTGCCTCGCTGTATCTTGCCGCTTGTCGTCCGGGGGATGTGCATCGGCGGCACAAAGACGACGGCTTCTACGGAAATGTCGTGCACGCTTCGCACCCGATCCCTGATGCGCGCCGCCCATCTCTCGCATTGCGGATTTCGGACCGCCGAACGATTCGCCTCCTGGATCACAATCAGCTTTTCTTCCCCGCCCCGATCGACGGAGAAAGCGGCGGCTCCGTCCGGGCGGAGATCGGGATCGGCTTCGAATGCCGTTCTCTCGATATCCTGCGGGTAATAATTCATGCCTTGGATAATGATCAAGTCCTTCATTCTGCCCGTAATGTAGAGCTCGCCGCTCGCCGTCCTGAACCCGAGATCGCCTGTATGCAATTCAATCCGTCCGCTGCGCTCATCGTATGGAAAAGCGAGGTCCGTCTCCACCGGACGATTCCAGTAGCCCTGCGTCACGGACGGTCCGGAGAAGACCACCTCGCCAATCTGCCTTTCGCCGAGCTCGCGTCTATTCTCCGTATGCCTCACCGACAAGCGATGTCCGTCGATGACAAAGCCGTTTCCCACCAAATAAACCGCGCCGGACCCGGATTCTTCCGCTTCTTCCGATTCGGCTGCGATTGGGGCGTTGTCCAGGCTCCCGCTGTCCAGCACCTGAACGACGTTGCTCTTCAGCTTGGCCCGGTCAAGCTTCAGCCAACCGACGCGCTGTCTCGTTCCATAGGTCGCAACTACAAGCGACGCCTCGGCCAAGCCATAGCCGGGAGATAACGCGCCGCTGTCGAAGCCATAGTGCTTCGCGACGTTGGCAAAGCGGGTCAGCGTCTGAAGATCAATCGGCTCCGCGCCGCAAAAAGCTCTTCGCAAGCCGTTCAGCGCAATCGGCTCCTCCCCGTCCCGATCCCATGTTTCCAGCTTGTCTGCGGCAAGCCGGTAGGCAAAGTTAGGCGCGCCGGTATGCGTAGCGCCGTAGACGGAGACGGCTCTCAGCCAACCCGCCGGCTGCTGCATGAAGTCCGCTGGTTTCATTAAAATCACTTTATAGCCGGAATAGACGCCCTGCAGAATACCGAGAATGAGGCCCATATCGTGGTAGAACGGAAGCCAGCTTACCATGACGCTGTTTTCGTCGAAGGCGAACTTGGCTTCAAGCTGCCGCAAATTGCTCAAGAGCGCGGCGTGCGTAACCATTACGCCTTTCGGCTCTCCGGTCGAGCCCGAGGTATACTGCAAAAAGGCCAGCGCATGGCAAGCAGCAGTCGTTTCCTCGTGCGCCCCCTTCTCTTCCTCCTCGGCATAGAGCGGCAAAGCCGCCAGAGTATCCGAGCCTTGCAAAGTCTCTCCCAAGGAAGCCACCAGGAGGCGGTCTGTCAGAATGCAGCTTACCTGCGCGTTTCGGGCGATGCCTTCCCATTTGGTCAGCGGCCGGTTCCTCCCCGGCATATTGACGGGTACGGGAACGGCCCCTGCGCGCAAGCAGGCAAAGAAGGCGACAATAAATTCGATGCTTTGATGGAACATCAGCAAGCAGCGGCTGCCAGCGGCCAGCTTGCGCTCCGCAAGGCGGGAAGAGAGCGCAGATGCTCTCTCCAGCAATTCCGCATATGTGATTTCCGTCAGACGGAAGTTCTCGTCCAACAGACCGTAAGCTTGTTTGTTCGGAGTGCGACGCGCTCGCAACTCCAGGATGCGATGGATGGATTCGACGTCGTGCCGCCTTTTTTTATCCATGTCGATCATGCTATCGTTCTCCTCCTCGAAAAGTAAGAACACCGCCTGCGGCAGCGAGCGCTTGACCCAGCAAACCGGCAAGAGCGCTTGCGTTCGGTTCGACCGCAATGCTGGTCAAATGATTGCCCTCGATCTCCTCCACGGTCAGGTCGCCGAGACAAATTTCCCGCCAGAAGCCAAGCGTCGCCTCCTTCGTTCCCGGCAGCAAAGCAAAGGGCTCCTTGGCCAACAACAGACGCATATCGCCCATGTAGGGCCGCGGCGTAAACCGGGCCGCCTTCAGGCTTTGACGGAACACTTGAAACAGGCTTTCCGCCATCTCGACCGGCATTTTTTCGCCGCTCAACCCGGCTATCGCATCCACATACGCCGTAAATCGTTCCCTTGCAGTAATTTGAGACAATCTGCGGAACAGCTCTCCTACCCGGTCCAGCCCTTCGTCGCCGCCAATGCTTAGCGAGGCTCCCGCAGGCACGCTTTGATCGTTGTCCTCGAACATTTTCCGCAAGCCGCGATGAAGATCGTCCGGATGAACGCCGCCGAAGCCGACCTGTTCCAGCGAAAGGTTCAGATTCGTCGCAAACAGCGCTTCCGTCACCAAATCGTCGTCGATGGCATAAGGCACGGGATGGCTCTCAATCAGCGCAAGATCGACGATTTCGATTCCCGTCTCCAGCAGGCGCCGCGCCGTTTCGGCGGCGATAACTCCGCCCAGGGAGTAGCCGATCAGTTGCATCCTTGCATGTCCGGTTTCGATCAGCCGCTTGGCGTAGTCGTCGGCCAGCCGCTCGATCAATTCGTCATGTCGGGCGGAGCAATAGACGGAGGCATCCGCTACAGTGATGCCGATGACCGGGCCGGCCTGCTGCTTGTCCAGATGAGCCAGCAGCAGCCGAAAATCGTTCATCGTCCCCAGTCCGGCATGAAATACGACTCGCAACGGTCCCGCGGTTCCGCCGCCATAAGAAGCAAGCGCCGCATTGCCGGAAGCGCCCCGACTCCGCGCGGCCGCCGCTTCGGCGGCGGGGCAGTCGCCGGCTCGTCCGCTATGCGCGCGCACAAATTCGGCCAGCGCGGCCACCGTCGGATAATTGAGCATCTGTCGGAGCAGCGCATCGAACGGGATTGAGCTTCCCGACGGTTCGCCGGACATCCCTTCCCGGAGCTTGCCCGCCACCTGCGCCATAATTAGCGAATCGGCTCCGCGGCTGTAGAAATTATCCGCCCTTCCGATCGCCGGCAGGTCGAGCGCTTCCGCCCAAACCTGCGAAAGCTCCCTCTCCAGAGAGTCGCCGATCTCGCCCGACTCCTCCGCCATATGGACGGAAGATTCGGACATAAGCCGCCATCCGGCAATTTCCTTCCGGTCGACTTTGCCGTTGCCCGTCAACGGCAGAGCGGAGACGATCCGCAATTCGGCAACGACCATATATCCCGGCAAATGTCCGGATTGAAGCTCGATCAGCTCCGCCGCCCGCACAGATTGGCCGGGAACCGTCTCCACCGCGCCGAACAACGCTTTGTCGTCTCCGCTGCCAACAGCGACAACCGCAGCGGACGCAACCGTAGGATGCTTTTGCAACGTAGCTTCGATCTCCCCAAGCTCGATTCGATGCCCGCGAATTTTCACCTGATTGTCCTCGCGGCCGAGAAATTCGATTTCCCCGCCAGGCATGTAGCGTCCGATATCCCCCGTCCGATACAATCGCTGTCCGTCGGACGGATGAGGGAAGAAGCTCGCCTCCGTCGTTTGCCGATCGCCGAAATAGCCCTCGGCCAACCCTTCGCCGCCAATGTAAAGCTCGCCCGGCACCCACACCGGGCAATCGCGCAGCTGTCCGTCCAAAACGCGAAAGCTTTGATTCGGCAGCGGCCGGCCGTACGGAATGCTGCTCCAATTCGGATGCAGGCCTTGATAAATGTGATAGTTCGACCATATGGAAGCCTCGGTAGCGCCGCCAAGACAGACAAGCTGCGCCGAAGGGGCGAGAGCGGCCAGCGAATCGGGCACATGAAGCGGTATCCAGTCTCCGGATAACAGAACAAGCCGCAGCTTGGCCGAGCCGCCCCCCGGCTCTGAGCGCCAATAGGCCAGCAGCATCTGCATCATCGCCGGAACGGAATTCCAGATCGACACGCGATGCCTGACGATCAGCTCCGCCCAATGGGACGGATCGGTCTGCCGGTCGGCGGCAGGATATACCAGCGTTCCCCCGGCCGACAGCACGCCGAATAGGTCGTACACCGACAGATCGAAGCCGAGCTGGGCCAGTCCGAGCGCCGTGTCCTCCGGGCCGACGTCAAAGCAGCCGTTGATCGCATGAATTGTGTTGACAGCCGCCCGGTGGGTAATGACAACGCCTTTGGGCTGCCCGGTCGAGCCCGAAGTATGAATAATATAAGCCGGCAAATCCGCGTCGGACTCCGCTTCCGTCCACTCTCGCTCCAGGGGCTTGATCCGGTCGATCTCGATCGTCTCGACATTCTCCGGCCATTCCGTGCGAATCGCCCTGCCGGTCAACAGGTGGCGTACCTGCGTTTTCTCCAGGATGGCCGCCCGCCTCGCGGTCGGCTGCGCAGGGTCGATCGGCACATAAGCGGCCCCAAGCGCCAGAACCCCGAGCACGGCCGCCGCCTGCTGCGCGGATTTCTCCATCGCGACCGCCACCCGGTCTCCCTTGCCGCAGCCCGCTCCTTGCAGCCTCGCGGCGATTCCTGCCGCTCTGCGCGCAAGCTCTCCGTAAGTTACCTGCTCCTCGCCGTCGATAATAGCAATCCGCCGGGGATCTGCCGCCGCCTGGGCGAATACGCCGCCGTGCAGCGTGCCGGTCGGCAGCGGCATCGCGGTGCTGTTGATCCGGCTCCGCTCGTCCATCTGCCACGCGGGCAGCTCCACCGACTCGCTCTCCTCCCAGTGTCGGTCCGCTTCGGCAAGCTGGCGCAGCAGCGCTTCGAACGCTGCGAACATATCGTCCGTCATGCCTTCCGGGAACACGCCCTCTCGAATGTCCCAGTTAACTTGCAGCCCTGTTTCGCGATCCATCGCCTGGCAATCGATAAACACCTGCGGAGTCTGACTGATACCTTGTCCTTCCACTTGCCCGATGAGTCCGCTCCCTTCCGTCTGACCGGCAAGCCCGATCGCGCTCGTAAACACGATCGGCATAAGCGCCGCTTCTCTGCCCTTCCTGCGGGAAATTTCCCGCAGCACCTCGACGCCGGAGAACAGCCGATGGTCGAGATCCTCAAACAATTGCCCGTTTATCGCCTTGGCACGTTCACTGAACGAACGGCCGCTGTTCCAATCCACGGCCAGCAAGCTGATCGAGGTAAAGTCGCCTACGATGTCGCGAACTTGGGGATGCAAAGGCAGCCGGTTCAGCACCGTAAGATTCAAGCAAAAGGAACGGCTGCGGCTCCATCTCTCGATCACTGCGGCATACGCCGCCAGGACAGCCGTAGTCGGCGTAATGCCGCGTTGCTGCGCCCTCCGCTTGAAGCCGTTCCACGCGTCTGCGTTCAACCGCAAATAACGACGAGAGAAGCGTGCCTGCGCAGGTTCGGAAGATCGCCTTGCCGCAGGCAAATCCGGCGCCGGCGGGAGATCCTCGATGCGGCTAAGCCAATACTGCTTGTCTCTGGCATACGCGGCGCCTTCCCTCAAGCTCCGCTCGGCCAACAAATAATCGCGGAACGTGAGTCGAAGCTCCGGGAGAACCCTGTGCTCATCCGCGTACATCCGCTCAAACTCCGAGAGGAGCAGCCAGATGCTTGCCCAGTCGGCAATGAGAAACTCGATGGAGAAATGCAGAACGGCTCTTTCGGCCGTCTGCGTCACGGCGATGTCAAACAACGGCCAGCTTCCCGGATCGTAGACGCGATGGCCCATCGACTCGCGAACTTCATTCAGCCTTGCCTCCGTTCTGTCCGCATCCCATGCGCTTGCGTCGATACCGGTCACGGAGAATCGGGGCGCCTGATCCGCCACCTGCTGATAACCGTTCCTGTCGATCGTCGCCCTCAGCATGTCATGGCGAGCGATCAGCTTATTCCATATTTCCTCCACGCGCTCGCGGTCCAGCTCCGGATAATTGATCTCCAAATAAATATGGCACGCTACGCCGCCGTATCCGAACGCTTCGCTTCGGCCCAGCAAATAAGCGGACTGCACATCCGTGAGCGGGAACGGCTCGAACCGGGATTCCGGATACGCAGCAGCAACTACCGCCGCCGGATCGGCCTCCGCTTGAAGCGCAAGCAGAATATTCTCCTTATGCTCCTTTAACGCCCTCAGGTCGTCTTGGGATAGAACGCCCTGCGGCGCCCGATAACGCAATTTCCCGTTTTCCTCCCATAAAGCCGCTCCCCCTTTGCGCAGACGCGCCATCAGATCGACGGCCGCTGAATTGCTCATATTCATCACGTCTTCACTTCTCCCCTTTCGTCGTTTTGCTCGATTACGGCGCGCCGACTATCCGTGTTTGCGCACAGCGAACAACTTTTGACCCAACGGAGCAAGCCTATGCCCCTCGGCCGGAAGCACCTTTATTTCTGTTGCGCCCGCTTGTGCAAAAACCTTCCTCCACTGCTCCACAGATAAAAAAGCGGTTCCCGTGCTTTTCCTGTCATCTTCCGGTTGAGTCATCATAAAGGCCTGGGAAATCAGAATTTCCGGAAACTCTCGCACAGGCTCCGTAATGAGCATCCAGCCTCCGGGAGCCAGAAGCCGCATCAGTCCCGCGACGGTTCGATCGGTGTCGGTCGCATTGTTCAGCACCCCCGCCGCGATGACGATGTCCGATCCTTCAGCGCTTAACCCCTGTCCGACAGGGTCCTTGTCGATATCTACGACCTGAAACTGCATCCAAGGACAATGCTTAAACCGGGTCTTCGCGTCCGCAAAAAAGAACGAAGATACATCCGTAAACCGATATTCCGTATCCCATGCGCCCTGCAGCTCCATCAGCCGCGGAATGACCGCCTCCGTAGTCGCCCCTGTGCCCGCGCCGATCTCGACGATCCGCAGCTTTCGTCTGCTCTTGTCGGTGAGCGCGCCCCGCTTCGCAGCGGCAATGCGAATGACCGCCTCTGCTACCGACTTGTTCAGATAACGGGCTATAATCGTCTCGCGGTACAACGCACGGGCGTACTCCATCCTCCCTTCGGGAAATAGCAGAAACGCGGCCTGCTGCTCCCCGCTGATGAGCCCGGGAAGCTGCCGGACATTGTCGCTCAGATAGTCCATCACTAGCGGCGAACCGAGCCTGTCGTCCCAGATTTGCCTAACCGCCTGCCAGCGCTCGTCCAGATCCGCTTGAGTTACCGCGTTTGCTCCGGATATTTCAAGGTTTCTTCGCTTGACGCAGCCCCGCTCCGCCAGCAATTCCAGCCAGCGCTCAATCAAGCCGCGATGCTTGGGGCTCGTCCTTGACGCCGCTATCGCTTCTTCTCTGCCGTAAAACCGCTCGCTGTCCAGCAGCGTTCCCTGCTGTTGAAGCGTATAGAGCATTGAACCGAGCACCGCCTCGTCCAGCTTCGCGACAAAAGCGTTCACACAAGCGGCATCGATGCCCTGAAGCTCGCTCTCCGCGTATTCGCTGCATGAGGCGATATCGGCCTCGACATCCTCCAGCGCAGCGGCGACATTAACCACTCCCGACTCCCCCGGCTCTGCAGCGCCGTCGTCGCGAATTTCCGCGGCGGCATCCCGCAAAATTCGCAGCGGAAACGGCTGGTGACCGCTGCCCGCCCGAAGCTCCGGATAGCCCAAGGCCGATGTCAGCTCCTGCCACTGCACGGAGCATGTCAACTCCTGCTGCGCAATCATGTCCGAGTTCACCCGGCCGAGGATACGCTCCCGCATGGCCGACAGGTCGTCGGCGATCGCACGCGGCCATTGCGCCGTAAGAATGTCCTTGTAGCTCGCGGCCGATGCCGGCCCCAGCGTCTCCGTGCTGCTCTCCAGCAAATACGCTGGATGATCGGACGCCAGTTCGCCAAGAACATCCGGATGGTCGGGAATATGCAGCCGCGGCCGCCATACGACCGGACCGTGCGTATCGGTAAGCGACAGGTTCCCGCCCGCGGAGCCGATCGTCATGCGATGAAGCAGATGAAGATAATTGTCCGGATCGTCGGGATCGACTTCATGATGAACGTTCATGACAACGGGAGTATGGCCGATCGTTCCCGTCAGCACCCGGAACGGCCCGGCGCTATCGGCCGAACGCTCAATCCGCCACGGCCGAATGGCCGGCAATGCTTTTGCAAAAATATGCACCATCGGGTAAGACACCTGCGAGGCGAAAGCGGCGTCGATATAGACCGCCTCTTGTCTGTCCAGCATCGCCTTGGCGCACGCGATAAACCGTCTGATCGCAGGCAGGTGAACGTACAAATCGCCCGTTTGGAACATCAGGCCCTTCTGGCGCGCCTTGCGCAGACACGCCGCCAAATCGGCATGATGAACGGGCTGCTCCTGAACGACATGGATTCCCCGTTCAAGCAAGCTCAGCGACAGCTCTGTCCCGCGACCGCCCAGCACGCCGGATCGCAGCACAACACAGGCGAGATCGATGTTTCCCGGTAGCTCGTTCGCGTCGGTATACAGCTTGATTCCGTAATAGGCCGCGCATCGCTGCGACCTTTCGCTTCCCTTGGCGAGCAAGCCTACCGGTTCGAATCGATCGGACGCCAACCGAAGCGCCTCCAGATAAAACTGCCCGAACGTAGAGCCGCATACGAGCACGCGCAATTTTCCGTCCTTCATAGCTCTCCCTCCACGTTTTGCAGCAGTTCGTTCACGGATTGCTCCAGCACCTTCAAGTCGCACACGGCCGGCATCCGGCTTAACGCCTTCATCACCGCATCCGGTTCGGGAATCTCCGCGAGCGGTCGGACGCCGGGACCGATCGCCCCTTCCGCCAGCGCCATTCCGGCAGCCGCGACGACTGCCCCCGTTAAAGCAGCAGGACTCTCCGCCCGCAAGACCGATGTGCGCGTTATATTCTCGCCGCGCACTAAACCTTCGAGTTGAACAAGCATGTTGAAATACGGCTGCCTGCCCGCCGAATCCAGCTCGGTTGCCGTGCAGAGACGCTTTACGGCGCTATCCCTGTCGGTCAGAAACTGCGCACTGACCTCCTCCAGAACAAGCGGCACCCGCTCGCCATCGATGGCGATATGCCACTCGCCGTCCCGGAGCGACAATGCCTCCGCTACAAACTCGGCTTCCCCGTCGAAATAAGGATATAAGGTCACTTCGCGGGCAAAGAAGGGAAGCGTCGTTCCCGGTTTTCTGCTTAACGCCGACGGGCGTCGTCCTCCGTCTCTCCATGCGGTCAGCGCTTCGTTGTCTTTCCCCGTTGCGCCAGCGAGATAATCTTCCGCAGCGGAGGCGGTAAACCGACCCAACGCCCCGGAATAATAGCTCATCGTTTGTACCGAATCGAACGATCGCGCCAGCCAGCGCGGCAGCAACCCCGACAGGCCGGGCGTGGCGCCGGCTCCGTACAGCACAGCCGTATGCCGGTATCCCCCGCGCAGCCGCTCGAACCCCGGATCCATACCGGCATCCACCAGATGACAGCCTTTGGACAAAGCCAGCTCGGCAACGCGCGCCGATGACCGCCACGACGGTCCTGTGCAGTTGATGATCAGCTCGCAGCCGTCCATGAACGACTCCAGACTCCGGGTATCCTCGAGGTCCGCTCTTCTCCATTCCGCCTGCGGGAACAAGTCGCCGAGTGCGGCTTTCGCCACTTCGAGGCTCCTGCCGCCGATCCGCAGCGGCCGTTTTCCCCACTCCAGCAAAAAGCGGGAGGCTTGCGCGCCTACATCTCCATAACCTCCGATTACGCCGATCATAATTCGCCCTCCTCCATGTCCGCTTCCACTTCCGTCTGCAATTCTTCAACGAGAGAGGCGACTTGATAGAGAGACGGCGATTCGAACATCTGTCTGAGCGGCAGCACTACCCCGAACCTCGACTTCGTCTCGGCCAGAAAGCGGGTAGCCAGCAGGCTGTCTCCGCCCAGCTCAAAAAACCCCCGGTCGCGCCCGAACGATTCGACGGACAGCAGTCTTTCCCATATCGCCGCAATCTCCCGCTCCATCCCTGCGCGCGGCCGTTCCCCATCCGTCGACGCAACGCGGAATTCGAACGCTTCGGCCATCGCTTTGCGATCCACCTTGCCGTTGGCGCTCAGCGGCAGCCATGGCAGAATTTCGATTTTTTCCGGCAGCATATGAGACGGAAGCTGGCCTGCCGCATAGCCGAGAAGGTTGTCCGCACGCAGCTCCGGTCTGGATTCCGAACAGAGGGCTTCGATGAGGAACGAATTCGAACCGTCGACCCGCCCGAAGCGGATCTTCTCGAATCCCGCCCCCGCGCATAAATCCGCCCAGCGTCGCGCCGGCAGCATCGGGCTCCTCGCCTCGCGGCGGGCCTGATCCAAATCCGCAAAGCCTCTATCCAGCACCGCGGCCGTCAGCAGCGCGATCGGAGAAAGCGCGTCATGCTCCAGCGCAAACAACGTCCCTCCCCGCCGAGCCAGCAGCGCGGCCGCGGATACGCCCGCCCTTGGCTCGCGATAGCGGTGCAGCGAGTGTACGGCGATAACCGCATCGTAGCGATAGAGGTGGGGCTCGGGGACGCGGCCGTCCGGAAGCCTCTCGCATCTCACGGCATGATGCGACGTCGAAGCTAATCGGGCACGCGCCGCCTCCGCCATAGAGGACGAAGCATCCAGAAGCGTAAGCCGAATATGCTGCGGCTCAAGATGAGCCAGCAGTTTGACTGCCGCAACGCCGCTTCTGCCGCCGACAAGCGCCGCCTCAACCGGTTTCCCTGCGGACGATGCCCTCTTCTTGACGGCGTCAGCAATTCGTTCGAGACCGCCTATCGTTCCGACGTCCCGCACGGACAAGCTTTCCGGTGAGAGGATCGAGTCCTCAAGAAGCACGGCCGCGGACAGCTCTCCTCGCAGTATGCTTCGATATTCTTCCTCCCGTTCAGATAAGCGCCGTTCTACGCTTTTCACCACCGCATCGTTGTCTGCCAGGCCGCCCGAGTCTTTCAGAACCTGTCCCATTCTTCGCCCTGCGCGCCACACGCCGCCTTTCTCCGTCAAGACGTCCCGCCGAATCAGCCATTCGAGCCACAATTCGAGCAGCGGCCGATACTCCTCCGTGATCTGCAAGAAGCCCGCCAAACCCGTTATCGTCGCCCCGGCATCCGGCCAAATGGCGATATTCATAATTCGAACGATTGCAGCTTCAACTATCCTCGCTTGCGTTTCATAAGCTTCTTTTTCGCCGGCCCGATCCTCGATGCCAATCGATTCGTCCAAAACGGCGCAATCGGAAACGCCTTCCGAGCCGACGACGACGGCCGCGGCAAGATGCGCCGTCCCTCCGGCTTCGCATACGACGGCCGCCGCTTGACGGACTCCTTCGCATTGGCGAAGCACAGCTTCGATTTCTCCAAGCTCTATTCGGTACCCGTTTACTTTCACTTGCCGGTCGGCCCTGCCGAGAAATTCGATATTGCCGTCCGGCCAGTAGCGGCCCAGATCGCCCGTACGGTACCAACGACAGCCGGCCGCATCGACAAAGCTTCTGGAGGTCAGCTTGTCATTGCCGCGATAGCCCCGGGCCACTCCCATGCCTCCAATCCACAGCTCTCCGGTTACCCCATCCGGACAATCCCGGCTGCGCCCGTCGACAATTCGAAAGCTCTGATTGCCGAGCGGCTTGCCGTACGGAATGGAACGCCAGGACGGATCGACCTCGCGCACCTCGAAGAAATTCGACCAGATGGAAGCTTCCGTCGCTCCTCCAAGCGCGATAAAACGACACTCCTTCGTTTTGCCGCGTAGCCGAACAGGCAGATCCAGCCCAATCCAATCGCCCGAAACAAGCGCCAGACGCAGAGACGGTAAAGCCTCGTCGACATCGGCGCTCGCCAGCAGCATATCGAGCAGCGCAGGCACGGAGTTCCAGACGGTAATCTGCATGCTGCGAACGAGCTCGCGCCAGACGGGCGCCTCGCGGCTTTCCCGTTCATCAATCAGAACGACCCCGCCTCCCACGGATAGAAGGCCGAACAGATCGTATACGGACAAATCAAAGTCGAGAGCCGAGACGGCAAGAACCTTGTCGGCTTCGTTTAATGAAAATCTCGTATTGATATCCCGAATCGTGTTATAGGCCGACTTATGCGTGATCTCCACGCCTTTCGGCTCTCCCGTCGAGCCCGAGGTGAAAATGATATAAGCTAGAGAATCGGCGAGGACAGACTGCGGATGCGAAAGCGGCGAAGCGAGGTCCAGGTCGTCGTCGACCGAAATTACGGGAATATCTGCCGAACAAGCTTGTCCGGCCGCTATGGAGCCAGCCGATACGAGGCAGCGAACGTCTCCCGTCCGATAAATCTTGTCTCTGCGCGCGGCGGGCTGGTTCACGCCTACCGGCACATAAGCGGCTCCGGCCGCCAATATACCTAGGACAGCGATCGCCTGAAGCGGCCCTCGCGGCAAGGTTACCGCGACAGCGTCCCCTTGCCGCACGCCTTTGCCGACCAGCAGTGAAGCCAGCCGCAGCGCACGATCGGACAGCATGCCGTAAGTCATCGATCTTCGAATGCCGTCCTCGTTCCACAATAGCGCCTGCCGATCGGGGTTTTGCCGTGCATAGGCAAAAAAATCATGATGAAGGCATTGCTCCTTCACGGTAACCGCCGACCTGTTCGCTTGCTCCCGAACCGCCCTCTGCGAGACCTGCATAACGTCTGGAATTTCCCCTTCCCATGCGCCATCGGCAGCCCAGATCAGCAAATCGATATAAGCCTGGAACATCGCATCGGTCTTGCTCGGAGGAAGCAGCCTTTCATCCGCCTGCCAATCGATTTGGACGGATTCATCGCACACGTTTGCCTGAAAGCTTACTACGATCGAATCCCGCGCTTCCGAGTCGAACGCTTGGACGTTGAATTGCCTAATCGACTCAAGCTCTCCGCTGGACCATCCGGCCCTTGTCTCAAGCTGCCGTTGAATGCCCAAACATGCTTCCAGCCACGTGCCGTTCTGCGTCGGCTTGATTTCGAGCGGCAGCGTCGATTCGTCCGCCAATTCCCGAAGCTCGACAACAAATTTTCCGCCGCCCTTCCCCCATCTCTCCAATACCTCGGCACAAGCGGACACTATCGCGGATATCGGCGCAACCCCATGCGATAGCGAAGCTCCCCGAATACGCCCCCACGTCGTTCCTCCTATAACCAATCATTATCCCCCTTCCCATAAATTATGGTAAATGATATGATATCATTTGAATGAAATTGATAATCATTATCAATAAACATTCTAGTATAAAATTACAACATTATTACTTTTATGTCAAAGTATATTAATTTTCGCGAATGATCAACCTCCGATCCCCCATCTCCTTCTCCCGCGCGAGAGGGCGTTTTTTTTATAATGACGCATAACGTCCCTATCCTCCGCCCAAAATGATAAGTACGGGTTTTCAACATTTTTGACGTGCCTTCTCCTAAGCCTTTATTCCGACTTTACATTGGGGAGTTACAGTGGACGGAGAACGATATCATCGACTAACGAGACTAAACGAGGTGCGAGCATGATGAACGACCCGCGCAAATTTTTCATCTTGTATGCCCGTTTCGGAGAAGGACATTGGCAGGCGGCGTCCGCGCTTCAACAAAGCTTCGCCAAGCTTGGCATCGCGGAGATTAAGCTGGTCGATCTGCTGGAGGAATCGCATCCCGTTCTGAACGGGGTAAGCCGTTTCGTCTATCACAAAAGCTATTCCGTGCTCCCGCAAGCATACGGCTGGGTATATCAGCGCACCAAAACGATGAAGCCGGATTCCCTGTTCGCTTCCTGGCTGCATTCGTTTGGAGTACCCGCATTGTTAAAAATGGTGGAGGCGGAGCGTCCGGACGCTATCATTCATACGTTTCCGACTCTGGCTTGCCCGCAGGTCATGCATAAAATGCGCCGAAAAATTCCGATGTTTAACGTCATTACGGACTTCGATCTGCATCTGCGCTGGGTTCATCCGGAGATCGACAAGTACTACGTCGCGACGGACGACATGCACCGACAGCTTTGCGAGCTGGGCGTCGAGCAGCGGAGGGTTGCCGCGACCGGCATTCCGATCCGCCCCGAATTTCAGGCATTGTCTGCCGCAACGAGGCCCCCTGTCGGAAAACCGACCGTGCTATTTATGGCTTCTGTCGGAATGTCGCCGGTGAACGTCGCAGGACTGTGCAGGAGCTTGACCGCTCGATGCGGCGTTCGCGTCGTCCTGATATGCGGTCGTAATCAGGCGCTCCGTCAGGCGCTTGAGGCTCAGTTTGAAGGAAATCCCCACGTGACCGTACTGGGTTATGTAGAGCGAATGCAGGATTGGATGGCTGCGGCCTCTTGCATTGTTACCAAGCCGGGCGGATTGACTTTATCGGAAGCCATAGCCGCCGGGCTGCCGATTTTCCTCTATCGTCCCGTACCGGGACAGGAGTATAATAACGCCCGCTATTTGGAGAACAAAGGGGCCGCCGTCATCTGTAGATCGATCGGTCAATTAACGAATGCGATAGCGGAACGATTCGAGAACTCTCGGCTTCGCGAGCAGATGCTTCAAGCGGTCCGTTCGCTGCGCAAACCGAACGCCTCGGACACGATCGCCTTGGATATTGTTCAACAATTGAATATAATGGAAGATGTCCCCGTTATGAAAAGGAGAACTGCTTGTGAGCAAGTCATCCCTTAAATCGCTGCTTCACACGGATATGCTTCTCTATCTGACCATTCTGTATTTAATCGAATTCGTCAGGGGCGCGGCATTGATCAGCTTTCTGCCGATCTATGGCGATAAAGCGCTCGGCCTTAATTTGGATGTTATCGGAGCAGCCATAACCGCACATTATTTAACTGACACAGGACTAAAGCTGGCAATCGGCTACTTGCTGGATCGTCTGTCCGTTCGCACGGTTATCAGCGTGGGCGCATTATGCTCCCTGATCGGCATCGCCGCCATGCAGTTCGCAGACATCCCTTGGGTGTTTATTACCGCGGCGGCCTTGTACGGAATCGGCATATCGCCGGTCTGGATCGTCTGTTTGACCAAAATCAACGAGGACCAACGCGCTACACAGATGGGCTTTCTGTATACGATCTGGCTTGTCGGCATGGGCAGCGGCCCCGTTGTCATCAACCTGCTGCTCGACTACGATCTGGCGGTTAGCTACTGGGTGATGGTCGGCGTCTCTCTGGCCGCCTGGCTGCTGTCGCTAATGATAAAGGGAAGCCGCAACGTTCATATCGACGTCGTGCCGTTCCGCAAGCAGCTCTCCATTCTAGGCAAGCGCCTGAGGGAGATGAAGCCGCTGCTTCCGGGAATGGTTCTGCAGACGCTCGGGGCAGGCATGCTGCTTCCGATTCTGCCAAGCTTTGCGGTTAACGCGCTTGATATGACCGCCACGCATTACTCCATTCTGTTGATGATCGGCGGAGGCTGCACGGTCATCGGGCTAATCCCGATGGGCAAGCTTTCCGATATGTTCGGCAAGAAGTGGTTCCTGATCGTCGGCTTTCTGGCGTTCGGCCTGGTTCTGTTCGCGCTCACCCTGCATCCTCCGCTTGGACTTGCTTTGTTCTGGGCGTTTGTGCTCGGCGTTTCCTATTCCGCCGTGCTGCCTGCATGGAACGCTCTGCTGGCCGCTTATGTTCCGCCAGGTCAGCAAGGGCTCGGATGGGGCGTCTTCTCTACAGTGGAAGGCATTGGCGGCATGATTGGCCCTGTCGTCGGCGGGCTGATTGCCACCCGTTACAACGAAGCTTCGGTAATCGGCATCGCCGGAGTGTTATTTATCGTCATCAGCGCGTTTTATGTATTCTTTCCTTTCCGACTGTTCAGGGGCGAAGCTTCGCCCGCTGCAGCGAAGGAGGCGCAATAGTCGAATTGAAGTCCGTCGGACGAGTCGAATGGAGCTGCTTGTGCAATGTTTAATGGAAATTTCAATCTCGAAGAGATCGAGCTGCTGCTACACCGTTATTCGCAATTCGGACCGCTGCCGGGCATTGCGCTTCCTTTTCTCGAAGCGCTTCTTCCCGTCCTGCCGCTTGTCGTCTTTATCGTTGCCAACGCGGCCGCTTACGGCATGTGGTGGGGCTTCCTGTACTCCTGGATCGGCGTCACTCTTGGCGCGCTGCTCGTCTTCTCGCTGGCCCGGCGTCTGGGCAATCGCTACGGCGACCGGATTCGCGCGAGATTTCCGAAATCAAAAAAATTTTTTGAGTACATAGAGCGCAAAGGCTTTACCCCGATTTTCCTGTTGGCCTGCTTCCCGTTCTCTCCTTCCGTCATCGTAAATATCGCCTCGGGTATGTCGCGAATTCCGTTCCATACGTTCCTTACGGCAATGGGTCTGGGCAAAGCCGTCATGATCTTCACCCTGAGCTTTCTCGGACACGATCTGCAGGCGATGGCCGATCAGCCGTGGCGCATCGTCTTTGCCGTCTCCTTCGTCTTCCTGATGTGGCTGGGGGGACGCAAGCTGGAAAGCCGTTATCAGTGAACGAGATAGCATAACGTCCCTCTTCCCGTGGAATCCTAAACAGGCATTTCGAATGTCAAAGGAGGGAATGGTCATGTCCGGCAAACAGCCTTCCGCCAAGCAGAAAACGGCCAGCAAAGCCCAGTCTGCGGCGGATCGGATCGGAGCAGGCAAGGAAGCGGCGAAGCGGCTGCAGTCCGAGGCCGACAGAGCCGCCGTTCCGAAGCACGGATTGTGAGGGGGCATACGCGATGAGCGAAGCGAAAAGAATGGACCCGATGTCGGGAGAAAAAGTAGAAGTGGACGGCGTGTACGAGAACGAAGCCGGGCAAGCGCAGAAGTTGCAGCGGGGAGACGTATTCCCTTCCGATCTTATTCTCGGAGAGACGGAATGGACGCTCACCGAATTCGCCTTCGATAATCACCACGATGGCCGAACGGACCCCCGGCTCGTTCCGAAGGAGAACGATACGGACAAGATCGGCAAGATCGACCATCCCCGTCGGCAAGTGGACCAGAACAGATAAGAAGTGCACAAGGCTGTCTCATAAGCCAATCAAGTTGTTCTGAAGATTATCAATTCGATAATCCAGTTCAACTCTGCTTATGGGACAGCCCCTTGACGTTTTTTGGGTGGTAATGGACTCTATCTATTTGTATCATAAACATAAATAGACAATAATATATACAAATACGCTTTTAACGAATATAAAGGAGGATTGTTCGTGTCAAAACGAAATACGTATATTTTAGCTGTCTTGTTGGTTGCAATCGTCGTCGTACTTGCCATTATGAACAATCAGCGCAATACAACATTCAAAGAAGCCGTGTTGGATCATTTGAATCTAGCAGAGATAAGCTCCGTAGACGTGATTAAATCCATTGATTCCAGCGAAGAAGAAATCAGTGTAACCACTCCCGAAAAAATCCAGTTCCTTATGAATGTTCTCTCCGAAGTCAAGCTGCGCAAAGCCGACTATTCGAACAGCCAACAGACGGAAAGTTACTGGATCACCATAAAGACGAACAATGAAAGAAAATTCGGACTCACACTCTACTCCGATCACATTATCGTTTTTAGCTACGACTCGGTTGGAAAGAAATCTGTATCCTACAAAATATTAAATCATGTCGACTTAGAAGCATTTAATGGATTATTCTAAAATACGAAGTTATGGCGGCTCTAGACCAGCTGAGCCGCCATAACTCCAAGAAAGAAATTTATTTTATTTTTACAAAATGATCCAGCCGCCACCATTACGAGGATGGACTCGTGTAACTACCCCTTTTCCAGTAATAAATCGCACTCCCTGAGTTTCATACTCAATAAACGGAAGATTAACTTCAAGTCTATCGTATGAAGGATTATCATCCAAAAAGTCCTCAAGGTATCCCAACTGCCAGTATCCTTCGTGTACCATTGTTTTCAAAATGTCCTTTTCAACTGCCATCATTCCACCAAGAATTGAAAAAACACCTGCTGCCAGACTAGCTGGAGTGGAGAGGAAAAACACAGTGCTCAACACACCAGAAACAGCAGCCAATTTGTTAACCAGCGTGCCTTCGTCTGGTTGATCGAACCCGTAATCATAAATATTTCGTTGCGCCCGTTCCGCTTTCCGAACGTCATCCAAAGTAAAAATAAGTTTTGCTGCATATTCCTTAGTAAATGCCATACTAAATCACTCCTTGTAGTTTTCTTCAATAGTATTTACTTGCTTAAGGTCGGCCGAGCCTTATAATCTTATATTTCGCAAACAAAACATCGTATGTGACACACTTATTCATTTTATTAACAAATCGTGGTATGCTTCTTTGTGCTTATCAGATATTTATTGAAAGCTGATTTGGAACGTTGAACTAATTTCCGAACTTTAGGGTTATAGTATTCCTCGCCTGCCGCTCTAGCCAAATCAGAGTTACTCCCTCCCATACCTAGCAACAAAATTACGCTTGCGTATCTCGAATTCATTTTTCGGAATTCATTCAAAAAAACGTTAACGTTTTCTCGTTCTAAATATTCAGATTCTGCAGAAGGAACATGAGGGAGAACAACATCTCCTAAACTTATTTGATCCCCACCGTCATCAGAAATATTTCGATCTAATGATTCGTATTGCGCCTTTAAGTAGAGAGTTTTTCTTTCACTTTTTATCATGTATTGGGTTCTATAAGAACGCCAAACATCAGCTTCCCTAAGCTTGATGAAGAATTGAAGTCGTGGTAAGTAACCACCTAAAGTGTAATCGTATCCTAATGAGGATTGGTAGAGCGCCTGTCCGAATTGTGACTCAAAATCTTCGCTCGGGATATGCAATCCTCGTTGAAGAGCTTTTCTATATGCTCTTAGCGCTCTAGAACGTAAAAAAGGATACATCTCAAAGAATAAATCCCGAAACACAAATTGATCTCTTGTTCGCGAATATTCATATGCCAGATTATTAATAGTCTCTTCATTCAACATATTATTAACTTTTATCATAACAATTCTTCACCTTAACCTTTCCTAAAAAACAAAACAGGCCCCCATCATAACGGGCACCTGTTCGTTTTTTTGCATATTAAGATATTTAAATCAACCTATCGTACAGCAGCTTCCGAAGCCCCTCTTCCTCGCCTTCGGAGTCGTCTCCCGCTCCGCGCTGAAACCACTGCTCCATCAGCTTGTCCAGCCTCCGCAGACGTTCCTCGTAGCTGTACAACGCCCCGGAAATCACCAGCATACGACAACGAGCCGGCCGGTCGTTCTCCATCTGCCCGTCGATTAGCTCCGTCAGCAAAATCGAAGCCTCGGGCGGAGGTGCGGCCGAGGAAGCTCCGGGCTTTATTTTCCCGTCCCATTTCCACAGCAGCTGCTCGTGATAGGCACACAGAGCTTCGATCTCCCGATCGATGAGCCGGTTCCAGGATTTCGGCGTGGACACGGCCCAGTACTGCTCCTCCACCGCTTCGATCAGCGCGTAGCCCCGCTCCAGAGCGGCGAGCATCCCCTTGTACACGACAAGCAGCCGGACCCGCTTCAGCCGCGCCTCCTTCCGCCAAACTCTCTCCTCCGCGAACATATCGTAGTAATCCTCAAGCTTGCGAATTTTCGTCCGCAGCTCGCTCTGCTCCTTCCGGTACACGCTCTCCTTCAGCTCGTTGGAGATTACGGTGCGAAGCAGCCGGGACAGCAGCGCCTGGGCTTCTTCGACCTGCTTCACGAATCGCGAACGATGGCGGGGCGGAGCAATGCTGACGTTCACGGCAAATGCGGATACCATCCCAGTCAAAATAGCGGCCAAGCGATCCCAGGCGACCATCCATCCTTGGGAGTGAGCCTCCATAATGACGACGACGGTGACCAGCGTCAACGCGATCGTGTCTTCGGCCTTCAAGCGAATGCAGATTAGAATGACGCCAATGCAGACAAGTCCGACAAGAATCGGCGTATTGCCGACAAGCCACACCGCGCCGATCGCGATAATTGCGCCAAGCACGTTGCTCTGAACCTGGTCCAGCATTTGCATCCACGAACGGTAGATCGAGGGCTGAATCGTGAAGATCGATGCAATGGCCGCGATAAGCGGGGATTCGAGGCCGATCAGTTGGCCGACCCACAGCGCGATGGCGACCGCAAGGCCGGTCTTCAGCACGCGTGCTCCGATCGTCATGCTTGCGCCCCTCCCTGCTCCGTGTCGGCCGTCAGCTCTACCTCGGCATGGGCGACTTCCCGTCCGTTCGCGACAAGCGCCATTCGGTGTACGCCCGGGTAGTGTCGGCGAGTCGACAGATCGGCGAAGGAAAACCCTCTCCCGCCTTGAACGTACGCACCGCCTGGAATACTTTTCTCGCTAAGCTTAAACAGTTTGCGGTATAGCTTGCCGTTCGAGCGCGGGAAAAATACGGCTAATTCGAGCCGCAGCTTCACTTCGTCCCCTGTGGGAGCGCGCAGCCCGTATCGGAACTCCACCGCCTCTCCGATCGAGAGCCTGGCGGGATGAATCTCCCATTCCAGCACCTCGATATCCCCCAACGGAGCCAGACCGAACAGGGCCATCGCTTCGGGATTGGCGGCTTTCAGCAGCCCGCGGCAGGCATGACGAATGATCCAATCCGTCCCTTGATCGGCGCCTTGCCAAGCTTTCGCGAGGTCCAGCACCAACTGAGGGTGATCCTTCGAGATGTCGTTCAGATTATTCGCCACGCTGCGTCTGACGTATTCCGACGGATCCGCTTTTAGCCGTTCCAAAATCGGCCAGATCGGAGCAGGGTCCCGCTTCAGCGCACCAAGCGCCTCTCCCCAAGGCAGGCGCGGTCGGCAGCCTTCGCTGGCCAGCCTGCGCACATGCTCGTCGGGATGCGCGCTCCATTCCAGCATCTGCTCCATCATCCGCTCCTGATCCAGCTTGATGAACGGCCGTACGGCGAATTCGGCGCTGGAGCCGCTGGTGTAGCGTTCCAACGCCTGCATCGACCTCTCCCAGTCGTTTAGCCCATACTTCTCTACGAAATCAGGAAAGAACAAATACGGAAAACCGCGGCATTCGTCCGCAATTGCATCCAGCACATCAAGCGCTTTGCCGTAGTCTTCGGGCAGCGTCCTCCGCAGACTCTCCGTAATTCTGCGCATTCGCTGCTTGAGCTCCAGCCCCTCCCATCCCTCGCCGAGAACGAGAGCAAGGAACCCTTCGACATCGAATTTTTCGTAAGCTTGTTTCACTTTATCGCCGAACGCCTTTAAAAAAGCAGCGTTGTAAATTGCCTTAAGCGGCTCTGCCATCACGAACTCCTCCAACCAAATAAATTCATTATAGCACGTCCGCCTTCCCGTCCGCCCGACCTCCCCTTATAATGAGAATTGATCAGCTTTCTTCAGAGAGGATTTGGCAGCTTGATACTGTTCGTCGTCAATGAAACCTCCGGCAATGGCCGCAGCCGTTCCATATGGAAGCGCCTTGAGGCCCGGCTTGTTCTGCAAGGCGTCGCCTATGAGCGCGTCTCGACTTCTTCCGCCGAGCAGGCCCGCGGGCTCGTTCGCGAACGCATCGAACGGGGCGGCTTGATCGCCGTGGCCGTAGTCGGCGGCGACGGCACGCTGCACGGCCTGCTTCCCGCCCTTGCGGGCTCAGGCGTACCGCTTGGCCTTATTCCGTCCGGTTCGGGTAACGACACAGCTCGCGCTCTTGGCATTCCGAAGAACGCCGACCGTGCCCTGGCGCTGATTTTGAACGGACATACGCAAAAAATCGATCTGCTGGATACGACCGATAAGAATGAACATTCCCAGCTCACGTTGACCGCCGTCGCCATTGGGCTGGATGCGGCCGTGGCGGCGGACGTGAACGGATCGGCATACAAAAAGTGGTGCAATCGACTGGGCCTAGGCTCGCTCGCTTACGTCATCGGCCTGCTGCGCACGCTTGGCAGGTTCAAGCCCCGCGACGTAACGGTTACGGTTGACGGAAAGACCCGCCGCTTTAAGAGATGCTGGCTGTCCGCCGTCACCAACGTTCCAACCTACGGCGGCGGATTGCGAATAAGCCCGTCCGCCCAACCGGACGATGGGCTTATCCATCTATGCGTCGTGCACGCCTGCAGCGTGCCCCGTTTTCTCATGATTTTCCCCACTGTGCTCTTTGGCAAACATGTGCGTTGGACGCAATATGTAACGCTGCTGTCCGGAAGCGAGGCCACGATCGAAGCCTCGCCTCCTATGCTTGCCTTCGGAGACGGGGAACCCGCCGGGCAAACCCCGCTCCGCACAGCGATTCGCCCGGGTCAGCTGGATTTCTTGATCTCGGCCTCCGGATAGCGGAAGGGCAACGTAATCTCGAACAACGTGCCTTTGCCAAGCTCGCTCTTCACGTCGATCTTGCCCTGATGGTTGTCTACGATTTTGTAGCTGACCATCAGTCCGAGTCCCGTCCCTTTCTCCTTCGTCGTGTAGAAAGGCTGGCCCATTTTCGCCAGTTGGTCTTCCCCGATGCCGGGTCCCTCATCTCGTATGCGAACGAATACGCCGTCGTGTTCGCGCGACAGATTGATGCGAATCCAGCCTCCGTCTATCATCGCCTCGATGGCGTTTTTGATCACATTGATGAACACTTGCTTGACCTGATTTTCCACCCCGTAAATCCAGAGCGGCTCCGTGCCGTATTCCGCTTCAATCGCAATATTGTGCAAAATCGCCTGAGCCTCCAGCAGCGTGACCGTGTCGCGCATCATCACGCGCAAATCCTGATACGTCAGCTCGTACACCTGCGGCTTGGAGAGCATCAGCAGCTCGCTTACGATGTCCTCGATCCGATCCAGCTCGGCATTCATAATATCGTAATAGCTGTTATTGTTTCTTCTCCCCGAGACGATCAATTGCAGAAAGCCTTTAAGCGAGGTCAGCGGATTGCGGATTTCGTGCGCGATGCCCGCAGCCAATTGTCCCGCCACGTACAGCTTCTCCGAATTGATCAGCAACTCCTCGTTCTTCTTGCGCTCCGAAATGTCGCGAATGATGATCTGAATCGCCGGCTCGTTGTCGAGCGTCGTCATCGTCTCCACGATTTCGGTGTGCAGCACTTTCCCTTTTAACGTAAACCATTCCTGCTCGATCGGCTTGCTGCTGCCCACGAACACCAGGTTATGCAGTCTGTCCTTAATCGTGTTATGATCGGCCGTCGGCAGGAACGCGTAGATAGACTTGCCGATCAGATCGCTTGCGCTCTCCGCTTCGAACATCCTTAACCCGGCAGCGTTGACGAAGCCCCAGCGATTGCCTTTCAGTATGGCGATCGTATCGAGAGAATTTTCCACCAGCAGCCTGTACCGTTCGTCCATCTGGTTCAGCCTCTTATCGATGTACCAGGTAATCAATGTGGAGACGAGGATGAGTAGCGCTCCCAAACCGAGAATCAACGCCAGGAAGTTAATATCCTGAGTCAGCTTGTCCGAAGTGCTGTAGATGCCGGAGGAGTACTCCACCCTGAGCGCCTGCGTCCCCAACAATTGAAGCGCGACGACCAACGTTCCCAGCAGCAAGCTCGCCATCAACTCCCGAAACTTGAACGTCGATTCCGCCACCATGAACGCCAGAAACGTACCGACGAACAGCATGAGCAGAGACAGGAACAGCTTGCCCGGCTCGATGTCCAGACGCTCGATCCGCGGGCCGAACACGCTGAAATAATTCAGAATAGCGATCCCGAAGGCGAGAATCGAACTGCCGTACAGTAAGCGATACTTCAATACTCCTTGCAGGGTCAACATCACGAAAGCCATCAAGGAGAAAAAGATAATGAACATCAACGTAACCGGCATCACCCATGTGAAAATAATCGGCTCCTGGTTGCCCAGCAAGGCCACGAAATGCTTCGCCCACAGCCCCAACCCGAACACGAAAGCCCCCCCTGCCAGCCAGAACTGGCGGAACGTCCCGTTTGAACGTTTGAGGTTGCCAATAAAGTTAAACATGGTATAAGATGCGAGTATGCTAATTAACAGTGCCAGCAGCAGAAAAAAAGGAGGCCATGAGGCTACGGAACCGTTCATTGTTTACCCCTCGCATAATCTGACGTCAGGTGCTTTTTGCTTTATAAGCATTTCGACGAGTGCCAGCGAATTCCTTTTCAAATAAACCCTAAAATTTGGGAGGTACGGTATGATTAAATCTTTTTTCAATGAGTTTAAAACGTTCGCCATGCGCGGCAATGTCGTGGATCTTGCCGTCGGCGTGATCATCGGGGCGGCTTTCGGCAAAATCGTGACCTCGCTCGTCAACGATATTGTTATGCCTCCTATTGGTAAGCTTTTGGGAAATGTGGACTTTAAAGACTTGTATTGGAATCTGGATCCGTCCAAAACGTTTCCCGACGGAAGAGTGCCGCAATCGCTGGACCAAGCGCGCGAAGCCGGGGCCGCAGTCATTGCCTACGGGGCGTTCATCAACATACTGATCGATTTCCTGCTAGTTGCCCTATGCGTATTCCTGCTCGTTAAGGTGATTAACAAGCTCAATCGTAAAAAGGAAGCGGAAGCGCCGGCTCCTGTCGAATCGAAGACGCGCGAATGTCCGTATTGCCTGTCCGAAATTCCTAAGGCGGCCTCCCGCTGCTCTCACTGTACCTCTGAGGTTAAGCCGGTCGGACAAGCCTCCCCAGCTAACGGGTAAAGAGCGTTGACGGAACTATTCGACATCTACGATGAACACGACGTCTGGATCGGCACCGCCGAACGCAAGGAAGCGCACCGGCTTGGGCTATGGCATCATACGGTCCATTGCTGGCTCGTTCGCCGCGAGGACCGGGAGGGCCGGATCGCCGCCAAAATCTTGTTTCAGCAGCGTTCGGCCAACAAGGACACCGGCGCCGGCTGCTTCGACATTACGGCGGCCGGCCATCTGGAGGCCGGCGAATCGCCGGAAGCGATCGTTCGAGAACTGCGGGAAGAGCTTGGCTTGGATGTGGGCTTCGAGAGGCTAAGCGAGTTCGGAGTCGTTCGCGAGCAAGGCTCCGGGGTTGTCAGGGGAGCGGCTTACATCGACAACGAGATCAGCCGCGTCTATGGCTTGGAAGTAGCTATGAAGCTGACGGAGTTCCGGCTGCAGGAGGAAGAAGTCGCCGGATTGTACGAGGCGGATGCAGATGAACTGATCGAACTGATAGAAGGTCGGCGAGAGCTTGTCCACGCACGCGGCGTTGCCCTGCGCGAGGGCAAGCTGCAGGCAGCGGAAGTCGAAGTCGCCCGCAGCTCTTTCGTCGAGCGGGATTTGAGCTACTACGTCTCCATATTCAAGTTTCTGCAAGCGCTCGTTCGGCAATAAGCCGGACGGGCTGCCAGCCGATCCGTCCGTTCCGGACTTTGCCCTCTACCCATTCGCCCTGCTGCGGATGCTGAAACAGCACTTCAAGCTTGCCGTCCCCGTCCGCATCCCAGATGCGGAAACGACGGCCGTCGTTCATCGGCCCGAATTTGCGGCTATCCCCGATCGACTTCCACTCCACGCGGATTTCATTGGAGCGCTCCCCTTCCGAAGGATTTTCGCTCAGCTTTCCTAGCCACCAGTCTCCGAACAAGGAATTGTACAACAGAATCTCGTCGCCTTTTCCTTCAAACGAACCGTACCAGTAACCGCCATCCGCTCGAAAACGGCCAAGCCCTTCCCAGTTGCGATACCAACGATCAATCATATTGTGAATGTTGTAAAACTCCGTATAGCGAGGAGCGAAGTCGAAATCGTTAAGCTCAGGCTCTCCGTACAATCTTGCAGCTTCTTGATGGATACAGCCGTGCAGGTTCGAGGATTCGATAAATCGTCCAAGCTCGTCGGCGCTCGCGAACGACTCCGGCTGGAACAGAATTCTTGCTTCCGCCGCCTGATTGTAGCAGGGCGACCTGCGGATCGCTTCGGGAACGGATACCCACGCCTCGAGCAGCCTGGGATCCAAACCGTTCTCGCGATACCAGGCCTGAGCACGACCGATAAAATCCCGGTGAAATTGCAAAAATTGTAGCCCGTAGCCGGGCGGCGGGTTGTTAATATCGACGTTGTGACGGGCGTGATGCCAGTTTTTGTGCTCATCGAGCAGGCTCTGCGGAAAATTCGGAATGCGCGACATATCGGGTCAGCCCCCTCCAGGTTATGCCGCCTGCGCGGGTCGCGATTGCGGTTGCAGTTTGCGGGCAGTAGAATTGCCTATAGCATATGCAGAGGAGGCTTGGGAGGGTACTGACGCCTAATATGCAGGGATATGACTAGGGCGTGTATGCATACTCCGAGGATAGTAGATTTGGCCGAATTTTCGTTCCATGCAAGGAACTTTTGTGAAGGCGTACCGGGGTACGTCAAGCAAAAGTGACGAAGCAGGGAGAGAAAAGGCGGTAAAAGATACCTCTGAGCGGGTTTGCATACACGCCCTAGCTCGTCGTCTTGATGTCGACTGACGTATCGGCCGCGCTCCAGACGATCTTCGCCTTGTCGTGGACAGCGGCCAACTCTCTTATCGGAACATACCCTACGTTGCCGAACAACAATGTCGGAAGCGACTTGCCATTCGCGGTGACGGCTTTGTTGGCAAAGCCGATTTTGAGCTGCAGCGCTTCGCCGACAACTCTGGCCGCTACCCAGGTCTGTCCGGAAATGAGACGACCTTCAGCTAGGAGCTCGCCATTCAGACGAACGGGAATCGGCAGCGGCTCCGGTTCAGACGCCGGCGGCTTCGTAGGCGGCTTTACCGGATCGGGCTTGGCGGCTTCCTCGTCGTAGCGCTTGAGCTTGTTGGCGTTGATTAGCGAGACGATCTTCGATCCATATTGCGGATCCGTCGCATAGCCGCACAGGCGCAGCGCCTCGGCTTGCATTTCGGGTGTCGTCGATTTTCTCACACGTTCATAACGGGCAAGCTGGAATAGCAGATCCTGATCCTTGTAAAAATCATAGATACTGTCATAGGCGCGAAAAAGGGCCGTCGTATCGACTCTCGTCCCATTTTCGACCTCCCATGTCCCTTTGCGCACATACTGGCCTTTCCAGTAACCATTCGGTTTACCGCTGCCTACCTTAATTCCGCCGAGATTGTACCACGGATGGATGACTCCCCCGGTCTCGAGCAGATTTTGCGCAAGCCGCACGGAAGGAAACAGAGGGGAGCCCTCTTTCCTAACTCGTATCGCGATCGGCGCCAGTGTGGCGATAAACTCCGTTTTGCTGAGCTTGACCATCTGATTGCACCTCTCTCTTCTTCGTAAAATGATAGACGCCCGACGCCGTCAGTCCGATAATGGAAATCGTCGCGAGCGTCTGCTGAACATGCTGGGGAACGAGTATAAATACAGTAGCAATGAGCAGGCTGACGAGATGATAATAGCGACTTGGCACGCGAAACTCCTTCACGACGCCTACATAGGCGGCGACGATCGGAGCGAGAAGAGCCACCTCGTCGGTCATAGAGATCAGTTTGTCCATAGTGTATTCAACCTCCTTGCAGGTTGGTCACGGCCGCAATCACGGCTGCGATAATCGCCCCGACCAGCGTCCGCCACAGCCAACGCTGATTATCGGCAATCTCGTCAATCCGCAGATGCGCCGACCTCGTCGACTGCAGCGCTTCAAGCGCCGTGTCTCTCGCCGCCTCCGCCGTATCGCGGACATCGGTCATCGCATCGATCTTCGTCTCCAACCTAACGACGCGCTCCCGAATTTCCGAGAGCACGCGCGCTTCTTCGCTGGACATGGGTCCCACCTCCTGGGTGTAGTTGTAGTTTTGTAAAAATAGGCTACTAGTTGCAGCGGTCCGACTTTTCCTGTAGTGGTTACAGGAACGGAGCGGTCTTCGATACTATTCTTGCAGACTAGTAGAGCGACTCAAAAGTAACGTAATCCGGACATCGGAAACCTGCAAGTTTGGCCAGCGCTCTTGCAGCCGTTCAATATCGTGGTTGGACGCTCTAAGCTTGGATAGTACGCTTGCAGCCGTTCAATATCGTGGTTGGACGCTCTAAGCTTGGCTAGCACGCTTGCAGCCGTTCAATATCGTGGGTTGGACGCCCTAAGCTTGGCTAGTACGCTTGCAGCCGTTCAATATCGCGGGTTGGATGCCCTAAGCTTGGCTAGTACGCTTGCAGCCGTTCAATATCGTGGTTGGACGCTCTAAGCTTGGCCAGTCGTCTTGCACATCTCCAGGTGAATTTCATTACGTTATTTCGGAATCGCTCTACTAGGCATCGCTGCTTAAAATAACTTCCACTTCCGCCCTTTTGGACTCCGGAACTTCGTCAAGCGTTTTGATGCCTTTACGGATCAGATTGGCGTAGATTTGGGCCATGTTTCTTCATCTCCTTATTTGTGGATGGGTAGCCGCATGACTCTATCGCTGTTTATCGCTTCGCGGAGGAAAACACACTCATCAGCTTCTGCAGCCGCGGAGCCGCATTCGTCTCTGACAGAGCTTCATAGATTTCCGTCAGTCCTAGCATCACCTCGACGCTCTCCGCTTCAAGCTGCGCAATCCTTTCTTCGGGCGACAACGGCCTTGGCGTGTTCCGAATCTCATCGATCTGCTCTTGCTCCATCCCCTCGATCCACATCGAGTTAGAAAAGTCCCATCGGGGCGTAAACAACCCGTTTGGGACTTTCTCGGCGATGATATAACCAGTGATGGCTTCTTGCGGCTCTTCTTCGTCTTCGGCTGGCAGCAGTTCGCGGATTTCTGTCACGCCCGACTGTGAGAATGGGACGATGACTGGCTGGACGAATAGGCCATCGAGGTCTGTTTTAATGGCTTCTTTCATTTGGTTGTACCCTCCTAACTTAATGCTTTATACGTGATGCTACCGTAGATAAGTTGCCCTGCCGTAAAGTTAATAGTCTCCGTAACCGCCACGCCGCCTATTGTCCCATTAATATATAATCCAAGGCCCGCTGATCCCGAATTATTATTAGATGTAGGTATTGGTGTATTTGTGGCAGGGAAATACCCCGCAGGTAAAAACATAATGGGGGTATTCAATGTTGTTGTCCCTGCTGTTATACCATAACGGAGAGTAACCAAACCGTTCTCATCTTTGGCATAATCAAAATTTCCGCTCCAATCAGCTAGTAGCGTAGCATTTATCCATTTAGGCGCTAACGTTACTTTCTGAGTGTTTTCCTTCGTATTCTGCAAGACGGAAGTTTCTGTTCTGGCCTCGACCACTTCGCGCACAAGCGATTCTACCGACTCCCGGATGTTTGGCGCATACTCCGCGCCGATCGTCTGCGGGGTGATGCCGAGCGCGTAGGTGTCAAGTGCAAGGTAGGTTACGGAATAAGCGGCCCCAGGCTTGTAATACTCTTTTTCTTTATATAGACTCACTACGCCGAAGGTGAAAACCCCGGGGTTGTCTGTCCTTCTTTTCCATCCAAGGTCAAGGCGGTCGTCCTCGTACACTCCAATAATCGTCTTCGTGCGGGATGTTAGATTACTAGCGGGTATCGTACCAGGATTATTGATATGATACGACGTACCGCCACTATAGACGGGATTTGCAGCTTCCCGAACCACAATCCCCGTCCCTACCTCGACCTGATTGTCACCCTCATGCAGCATCAAGGAGCCTTCATATGTGACTTGTTCTTCTGTGCTTTGAGCGAGTTGGTACATGAGGCGATAGGGCGAATAGCCGCTTGAAAAATCGGTTGGCACTACTGAAGCTATTCCCTGTCCATCCCAAGGCCTGTGAACGGGAGTCCACCTTTTATGAATCGGGTCCTCTCCCAGGTTGAAATTCAAACCCGTGTAGTTGTTATACAACCTCCACCCATAGAAATAAGCCTTTATCTCATCTGCTGTAGGCATGTAGGTTTCACCCCAACCGCTGATTGCGTCGCTAATAGCTGCGATTATACTGGTTGCGGCTGTATTAAATGCGAATCTTTCGGTTTCGGCTGTTGGGTCGGCATATGGAATATACCTACCATCGTACTTGATCATTTGCGCATTGAATCCTGCTGCGCCCAGAACTGGAACCGTAACGTTTTTAAAACCAGTTCTATCCGCGTAAAAATCCCAACCCAGCGAACCGTCCAGAACCATCTCCTGGAACCGCCTCGTCACTCTCAGTTTGCCTTGTCCATCCGTATACAGCCGATCTGCTATGTTGCCGTCTACGTTGGAACGTAGGCTACAATCTGGCAGATAGAGATAGGAAGGTTTATGTGGATCGAATGGGAGAGCTTCGGAACCAATGTTCATCATAATATTGGATAATCGTCCGGCCCCGGATCCTCCGGATGATATGATTACTCGAATGGTTGAGTAACCACCAGTATTAAAAATGAAGCTAGAGGTTTTCCACCCGGATATTGCCACGTTCTGCGTCGGGTCTGTCACACCGATTAGCACGTCATTAAGCCCAACAGCAGCAAAGGAAACAGAATAATCTGCATTTTTGAGAACGTTCATCTCGCAAATAATATTTTGATTTGCCCCCAGCATAATCTCATATGCGCCGTTAATAGTCGAAATCGTTCCTGCGCCACCTTGCCACTCCGAAAATGGCGGAAGCAGATTCTTTCCCTTACTCTCGATATAGACGGCATTGATGTGCTTCATGTCATCTACGTAGGGGTAAATGGCTAAGATCTGGTCGGAAGTCATAGATTCTAGTTTTGAAAACTCCTCAAAACTGATGCGATAAATGCGTACTCCGTCTACTGTAATTGGCCGTCCATTCTCATAGAATTGAACTGTCCCTGTACTGGCAGAGACAGACGAGAATTTCAGCCAGTTTACACCGTTGCCTATAACCTTATTTGCATCTCCAATCTTCCATTGACATTGCCCTCCTGCTAATGCTTCAACTACAGCTAGAAAGTATGAATTAGCAGGCACTTCGAATGTGGTAGAGGCCACCAACGAACCAGAATTATCGCCGGAAATTCGCAAAGCTTGTGAACCGTATAACTTGTTTGTCGTGTCGACGGCGGCTTCAGAAGTAATCGCCCAATCTGCTATTTTCTCAAAGTTTCCTTTTCGCCCCAACAAATTAATAAGAGTCCGCCCCTGCATCGTCGGGTGAAGTATAGCCGGAACGTCGCCACCTTGAACGATCTGAACACCAGGTTTCAACGTCAACTGCTCATGAGGCTTATCAGCCAACTGATCGTATATTTCCGAGATAGCCCCAGCCGCATTTTTGGCCGTGGTAGGCAAGTCTCCCACAGGACCCAGCGACTGGTCGATTTTATCCATATTTTCGTTCAGGGTTTGAATGCTGACAAATTCGCTCTCCAGCGGCTTCTTCAACCCTAAATTCGGTGTTACTTCCGCCATTAGCTCCAACTCCTTGTCATCACTTCGCCCCAGGTGAAGTGATTGAGTTCTCCCCACGTCTTCTGCCTCAGCTCGCTCCACTGGGTATAGGTGAACGCATATTCGACAGCCAGGTGCGCCGGTTTGATTTCTTCAATGACGGCTTTTAGATCGTCTAGGTTGGGCGGAATACCCCGTGTATCCACGAACTTTATCGTAAAAGTGTAGGCCTCCGGCTGAAGCGTCACCTCGACCGTCCCACCGTCATAGGCTTCGGCTACCGATTTGATGAGACTGACCGTCACCGTCCCGATCCCACGCAGCTTGGACAAAATAACGCTACGTCTTTGCGCGACAGGCTTGGTAGCATCAATAGTAATACCCAGCTCACGTTCCCATTGCTCCAGCCCCCAAGTCCCCGTCGAGACAAAATATTGCTCAAGCGTTCCATCAAGCGCCTGCCATAACGCATCCAATTCCTGTCCTTGAGCCTCCATATTGGCGCTCATAATTCTCGAAGTCGCATAATAGTCCGGGAGGAAGGACATCATCTCCTTTCCCCGGACGCTTGTCATCGCATAGTTACTCATTTAAGTTCACCGTCCCGATTACCGCGACTTCGCCAAGCGACAAATCGATATTATCGACACCGCCGCTCACCAATAAATGTTCAAAATCGACGATTCGCGGAATGTCCAATAAAATGGCCGAGATCCGATTATAACGAATGAGCGGATCGACAAAAGCAAGCTGCTCCAAATAGTCGGCAAGCCCCGCTTCAAAATCTTCCCTAGCTTGCTCCAATGTCGATCCACTTGCCAGCGTCAGTTTAGCTTCTATATGAAGCGGTACTTCGACCGCAGCTTCCACCGTTACTGCAGCGCCGATCGGAGCTTTGCCTTCTCCTTGACCGGCAGCGGGAGAAATGTGATGCTGTACCGCATCAACAATCGTCTGACTGGGAGCACGTTTATCTTCACCCAACACATAGAGTCTGACTGTTCCCGGGCCGTCCCATAACGGTTCTACTCTAACCCGACTGACTCCCGGCGTTTCCAGCGCCCATTGCTGGTAGTCCGCCCTATTGCCGCTTGTACCCGGCTGACGCACCTTCAACAGATAGCGAGCGAGCAGAGCTTCATCAGACTCCTCGTCCGTTCCCCCTCTGATCGCGGCTGTATTTGTAATTCCCGTTACTCCCGCAATCGGCTGAACGAGCAAGCTGACTGCGCCGACCGGCACGTTGCCATGGCTGCCTGGATCGACTGCACGAATCGGAACGATCGCCTCACCCTGACTGCCAAGAGTGCCAGCTTCTGTAGTCTCGTACTCTATTGACGAAGTTTCCGTCATCTCATCCGCAGGAGTCGCCACTCTGGAACCGAGAGGAATAGCGGCGCCCACACTCCCCGTCAACACAACGAATCCAGTTGCCGCAACGGCTGGCCTTGGAATCACACCATGCTCCTCGCAGCGCATTCTCAAATACGGGCCAAAAGTCGTCATTGCAAAACCCCGATCCAGCACCTCACGCGCCCACTCGGAAGCTCTATACAACTGATAAGCCGTAGGCGCTAGCGAATCCCAAATGAACGAACCCTCCGACTTATCGAGATCCGCGGGCACACGTTCCAGCATTCTCGACAGCATTGCTTCTTCCGTCTGTTCCTGCAAAAATTCGGGCATTGTCGCCATTACACATTCACCGCCATTCCTTGAATTTCCGCCGTTTCGTCATGGACGTTGGAGATCGTGCAAGTGAAATAACAGCTTTCTCCCCGCCACTCGCAAGCGAAACGGTCAACCTTTGCCGTTCGCGGGTCACTCATCAGTGTCTCAATTGCGATTCGTTTAATCTCCATCTCAATGACAGACCTCGGCAGACTGGAACGAATTAATTCTTCAAACTCCTGACCGTAATTCCTTGAGTAGACGAGATGCTTATAGCGCTCGGTAAGAAGAGCCTTCCGGCACCACTCGACCCACGCCTCTTTACCCTCACTCCTTGCAACCTGCCCCGTCGGTGTCATAATGAATTCGCCGGCATCGAAGTCAAACCGCCAACTTCGCCCGAAAAAAACTCCTTCATCTTTCTGCTCTGTCAATTCTTCTACCGGCAAATCCGTTGGAAACAAATTAGCCACCTGAGCTCACCACCTTACAGACGATGGCAGCATCCTTGCCGCCATTCACCGGAACGGCCAGCACTCGGTCACCAGGCTTAATTCCGGCAGACCAATTCAGCCGCACTTCGCCTATTTTCGCCTCATTAAAATCAAAACGCGTTTGCTGAGAGGGAGTGCCTCCCCCAATCGGATTACCAGCTTCATCCACAGGAGCAACCATCATCCCAACGAGAGAAAAGGCGGGAATCTCCAGCTCCACAGTCCACTCTGCAATGTAATAATTAGGTATTTCGTGCTTGAAAGAATCCAACTTAACACCCGATCCCGTAAACGTTCCCAACTCCGAGGGCACTCCGGATAGCATTTGGGCCGCAATGCCAGAGAATCGACTTTCCAATGTCGATACTAAACTCTTGTACGGATCAGCCACCGAAATCCCTCCTGACTTTGCTTTCTGCAGCAAGCTCTAGCTCCATCCGTCCCGGATTGCCCAATTGATGGCGTACCTTAGTTACGATAAGTTCTAAATTGTTCAAACGAACTCGATCGCCCGCACGAACCGTGTTGATGTCCAGCGCTGTGACCGATATAGTCTCTTGCATGCCAAGCAGCGTTTTGGCCGCAACCTTCCTGGCCTGCTCAACCGTCTCAATCTTGCTGTCCATGATTAGCTTTTGCAGCGTACCGTATTTCTCGATATCCTTTTCCATTACAGCCAGCGTCTTGGCTACTGCATTTTCACTTTCTTGAGGGCCGATTACTTTGACCTTTGTAATTGCGCCTTCGAGCGTGCGGTTTTGTGCCACTTCTTCAAGCGCACCTAGCTCCCAAATCGCCGAGTTGCCCCCAACCTCGAATAACTCAAGACCGCGACTGGTCATCCTTATCCGGTACATTGCGCCTCCCTTATCGACTGTTTCTTTCAAATCTTCCATAATCATCGATAAAATCGTTTGGCTGCGCTTGATATTGCGGACAAGTTTCTCTCGGGTATCCACAATATTCCCTACGGGGATTCCCCACGACACCGCATATTGCTTAATCCGCTCCGTCGCCGTTTGATTTCCTGGCATGAGGCGCTCGTCCTCTGATTTTGCAAGATAGATCGTTTTCTCATAAGCCGTAATATTGAGATGCTTGCGACCTGCATTGGAACTACGGCATTCCCATACAACGGCAGGATTCAATAGAGTCTCTTTTTTCGTTTTACCAAAAGGTATACCTGCAATACGAATTTCCTGACCTGGAGTAATAATCGGCATATCGGGCGTAACGACTAGCTTAATGTTGGCACAGTAGGCAATCTCATTCAGCGACTCTTCCAATGAGAGACTCTCTACAAGCTCGCTCAGATCATACTTATTGGCAAATACAACCTCATAACTCATGGCATCACCAGCTTTTGACCAGGTCTGATTAGGTCCGGGTTACGCCCGATCACCTTCTTGTTGGCATTATAGATGTCCTGCCATTTCGAACTGCTTTCAAGTTCTCGCTTGGCAATCGCGGTCAGCGTGTCCCCCGACTTGACCACATATACTTTAGGCACTGGCTTTGTGTCAGGGCGGTTGGAAGCCCTTGACTTTTGCCCAATATTAATTCCCCGATAGGTGCGGAACGTAATGTCAAAATAGACATCGCCATCCTCTCCGCCTTTAAACGTCGAATCGTGTGCGGTGACATAAGCAGGCGTATTAATTATTGTCCCAGAAATTATCAATTGAATGGGCGTTTTCCTCATCAGGAGCGAGGTTAATCTGTTCATTGCAACCTGCGGATCCAGATGCTTTGTGGGATCGAACTGCTCCTTTAGATCCAGCCCCTTCTCTTCGCCTGCAGGATTCATTTGGCATCGGCAGTAGCTGCTATCATGCACTTTGGGAAAAAAAGAAGAGAAGGCAATTTCCTTCACCCTCTCCCCCTGAACAAGATCGATTTCTCCCAATGACAAAATCGTTGCCGTCTCAAACTGCCTCTCCCGTCGAATCCGTACCTCTTCAGGATTGACTGGAAAAATAAAATCCCCATCGATGGGGTCGCGGATAGTAAAGTCCATACTGGTTCACCTTCTTTCAAACTAGGCTAACACTGCGGATTTGTTTGTCATCGCTTGCTTCACAGCCTATACAATTCTATTGCCGACGTTCGTTGATAGTTCGTCGTAGTTTATTTCACAGCTTTGGATTAAAAATTGCACGATTCTTATTGAGTTTTCTTCAGGATTGACCGGAAAACAAAATCTTCATCAACGACATCCCTGATCCGGAATTCCAATGGAAAGCCTCCCCTTATACAACTAAAAAACGAATTTACCCAATCCGCCGTTAGGTCTATTAGCTATGGCTTGTTGAATTGCTTTAATAATTCTGTTTCCAATATTGGTAGAAAGCTCCTCGTAGTCAATCTCACTTGAAGAAAAAGCTAGCTGTACGGTTCCAGGAGCTAAAGTAACATTTATCGGCGATTGACCCTGAGTTGTAGAAAGTTGTGAATCCGGCATTACCCCTGTAGGGTAGAATAGACTTCTCTGAGGTGAAGTCATCGTCAAAAACTCTTGAAACGTTATAGCTTCTTTATTAAGAGGGACTCTCGTTTGTGGTATTGGAATCGAAGAAATAATTGTTGACGGTCCCTGGTTCTTATTACTTCCTCCCAAGCCCCAAAAGTTCAAAATCCCTTCGTAGGCATCCACAAAAGCGTCACTAATACTGTTTGATAGCGCGATCTGACCTTCGGCAGCTACTAGGTTTCCTTCACCAACCTTTTGAAGTGATACCTCCATAGCATCGATTGTATCTACAGTAAAGTCGCTAACAGCGTTGCCCATACTGTTCCATAGCTCGAGCTGACTTTCAGCAGCTTTTAGGTTTTCTTCACCAATCATAGGGAGTAATTCCTTCGTAGCATCGATTGTATCTACAGTAAAGTCGCTAACAGCGTTGCCAATACTGTTCCAGAACTCGAGCTGACCTTCGGCAGCCATTAGCTGTGCTTCACCAACCTTTTCGAGTGATCTCTCAATAACATCGCCTGCATCTACAGCAAAGTCGCCAATAGCTTTCGATAGCGCTATATAAGCTTCGGCAGTAACAAGTTGCGCTTCACCTTGTATCTGGAATGATTCATTAAGAAAGGCCATTATATTATCAGAATTCTCGGCTATATAGCTTCCTGCAAAACTTCCTAAAAAGCTGCCAATAGCATAGCCGACTCCCGGAACTGGTATTAATGCTTGGCCTATCCCTCCTCCTATGAGGGATCCAGCTACGTTACCTATAGCAGCTTTTTTTTCAGCATCAGTTTGAGCAGTCTCATAGCTTATCGCAGCTAATATTGGATTTAAATACCCGAAGCCTTTATTCCCCAACTTACTAAGCTTAAAAATCCTCTGAAGATTCGGGTTAATCTGGGGTGATGGCGGCAATCCCCCCAACAGCGGGCGGTTGGTTCTATTCCAAATTTCAGTTGCTTCAATGCTTTCTATATAAATAGAGAAAGGTTCAATAATATTCTTATAATTCGTTATTGCACCAGTAGTATCATATATCTCACGTAATAAGGGGTTCTCATCTTTAACCCCTCTCTTATTAACATCAATCCTGGGCGAGAAGTGATTTGAAGCTTCTTCCTTTAAACCAGGTTGAGTAGCTGGAGACTGTACAGAGATTAGCTTCGACCTATCCGTCCACAGTTTTTCATACTTTCCCATTCGTAAAGAAAAATCGTGTAAAAATCGGTCGAGACCTGGGGATGAAGACCCATTATTACTCGAGGCTTGTTCATTATCTTCCTTCTGCAACATCCTCACCTTCCTTTCCCCGCAGACATTTTGCTTTCCGATTCCCACTCCAACTCCATACTAGCCATCAGGAACAGCTGCTCGCCGCGAGGCAGGTTCCAGAACTCTCCGGGGCGCAGGTGGTGGCGAACCCACAACGCATGAATCATGCCGGCGAGCGCCCCGGATCGGATTAGTTTTTTACGTCTTCCAGTTCTGTATTAAAGCCAGATAGATCAAGCACGACATCGCCCAGAGCGGAAAGTTCACCCGCCAATAAAATACGCTTGATCACTTCTTCAGCGCTGCTGGCCGAAAACTTGGATAGAAGCTGCTGATTTCCCCAATTCGGAGAAATGGTAGAAGCGGCAATAAGCGATACATTAAACATTTCTTCATCCATGTGTGAGATCGTTTTGCCGCGTCTCTCCTTGCGCTCCGTACAGCGTTCTCGGATGTTAAATACTTGCTTGCCCGTCAATCCGCGCAAAGTCACGGGAATATCCAACCGCTCTAAGCGGACGATTCGCTCCGGCAGCTTATCGGCGCTCAGAAGCCGCTGCAAAATCTGTTCATCCGTCAGTTGATCCATAGACATATATTGTTCCTCCTTTATCAGTTTGCTTTAATCGGATCAAGCAGACGATATCCTTCGAAGGTGAACGCAGTCTCCTCCGTCACTTCCTCGCCGGCCGTCCAGTTCGCCAGTTGAATTTTGTCAGGAACGCAGTTGATCAGCTCGATGCGTTCGAAGCCGTAAGACTCCGGATCGGACAGCTTGTTAATGATGTTAAACTTCACGAAGCCGCGGCTGATCATATCGCTGGTCAGCTTATAACCACTCATCGTCCCCGTGCCCTTCTTCGTGCCGAGCTTATGAACGGTCCATTCCTGTCCCGCCAGCTTCAGCTCGCGCTTCTCCACCTCGACGGAGGCTTCCAGCTTGTTGATGTTCGTCTGCCACACCCCGTCGATAAACACTTGCCCGTACGTACCCAAAATCGCTCTTGTCGGATCCATCATGTTCCTCGTTCCCCCTTATCGCACGATAAACGTGCTGAAAATTTGTTCCATAACGTCGGTCAGACGAGCTTCCCATTTCAGGAAAACCTGGTCCGGCTCCGGAGTAAACTCCGGATCGACGTATACGTCGTAACCATCGGATTCAATGACGCCGGCTTGCGCCAGCGACTGCATGTATTGCTTACAAGCGCTGATCAGCGCCAGACGGCCTTCCTCGGTGTTGTTCACCTTACCGATGTAGGAATCCTCTGCCGTACGCTGCAAGTCGGAGTTGATGCTGTCCATGACGCGAATCGTACGGATTTTTTTCCACGGATGGTTCTGGCCCTCGCGCAGCGTAACGAGACTGTTGATTCCCCGGAGCGCTTTAACGAGACGTCCGTCATGTACAAGCAAGAAAACGCCGCCGCGAACCGCTTGCTCCTGCTCCGCCCGCGTCCAGCGACGAGTAACGTCCTCGAACGGAGACGGCGCATAAGTGGTAGATTGGCTCAAGCCCTGGCCTGCAATCAAGCCGGCAACATATGCGGCAATTTGAGCGGAGCTGTATACCGCGTCGCCCAGCTTGGCGCCCGTACCGACATTTACGATTCCTTCATGGTTCAGCGAAGCGCTGCGAGCGATTGCTTTCGCGACTGCATCCGCCGCCGTATCGTCCGCCGCAGTGCCGCCGAGAACCGCAACAATGCCTTTGCCTTCATTGCGCAATCGGCTTACCCAAGCCGCAACGCTGGCGTGAAGAGAGGCGTCGGATACGCCATCTAGCGCGATCACATTAAACTCACGAGTCTCAAAAGCGGCCAGCGCATCCAAATAGTCAGCATTCGACACGCCGGAAATGCCGGAGTCGCCGCCACTCAGAGAAACACCAGAGACGTTAGCGAGCATACCGCTACCCTCGGCCAGCTTCTCGGCTACGACCCACAGGTTGCCGGAATCGCCATTAATGGCGTCCGCCGCCGCTTGAATCGAATCGCCGTCAAATGTAAACGTGCGCAGAAGCGTCGTTCCTTCAAACAGCTTAAGATCCTTTTTCGCAGCATCGATCGCATTCGCTTGAACGGTTACCTTGAAGTCGTTGCCCCGAGCGCCCGAATACTTCGCCGTCAGCTTCAGCACATTCGCTGGGGTTCCAGCCGTATCGGCCAAAGTCAGTGCAGATGCAACCGCACTGCTTGCCGCCAAACGATAAGCGATGATCTTCTTCGCTCCGCCGAGCAGAGCCAATCGAAGGGTACGATACGCAGTTGCGCCGTCCGACTCCGATCGCGTGAATGCCTTCGCAGCATCGGCCTCGCTGGAAATCTCCACAAATTCATTCGCCGGGCCCCAATGCGCCCTCACCGGAACGATGGCCGTCCCCCTTGCCCCCGGTTGAATCGCAGCTGCCGCAGCAGCTTGAAAAGTCATATAAAATCCCGGCAATACCGGTTTGTCCGTCGCGCTCCATGTTCCTCCCGCCATGTTACAGCACCTTCCCTTTCAGAAATTGTCCGACCAAGCGTCTCGCTTCGTCGACGGTAAATTCGTTTTTACCTGCAGAGTGCAGCGCCCCGATTACAACCTCAGGCTTAGCCTGAAACAGCTCGACTGCATGATGAATCAGTTCGTCCCGGGAATAAACCGCCTCGGGGTTCTTCTTGTTTGCCATCTGTGTACCACCTCGTTTATGAATTTGGATTCGGCTGAATCCTGACTTCCCGCATCAGCGGGCCTTGTTCGGCATAGCGTTCGATTTTGCGCGAGAAGGTGGCGTAAATCTGCCCCTCGGTCACCGCATCCCGCGTCAGATCGACGTTCGGCGCGCTTACGGTCAAGAACCGGTGCTCAAGCGGATTAAGCGGAATTTTTACAGCCTCGCTCAAGCTTTGCGTCAGGGCGGCGACCGTCGTCGTCTGCTCGTTCAGCGATCGACCAACCACGTGCCCGATCGCTTTCTTGCGCACTTCTACCGTAGAAACCCTGGAGCCCGCAACCGTCTCGAAGCTATCCCATCTCCAGAGGACGGAAGGACGCGTATAGTTCGCCGGCCACTGGTTGCCGTACGCCTGCCATTCTGGATCTCCCAACGTACTTAGCGTCCAGTCGCACAAAGCGTCCAACCAATCGTCCTGCACGGTCTCCTCGGCGGCTCGGGCTCCGATTACCAAGAACCGAAGCCCCCGAGTGATTACATCCCGATCGGCATCAACCTTATCCGCGCCGACTGTGCCTTCATAGCGGCATGTGAACTCGACCTGCGATACGGGATCGACAAGAGCCTGCCCGTCCAACGCTTCAACAATCAGATTCGCCAGCTCGTCCACATCGGCAAAATCGGACTGCTGCGAAACGCTCGGCCAGCATTCGAACAAAGCGCTGTACCCCGTCCAGTCGGTATCCGTCGACTCGGTTCCTTGGATGAGAAGAATGTAAGGCTTGTCCAAGGTCGCCGCCGATTCGTGGGCTTCGTAGATGCGCCCTCCGATGGTTGGAATCTGCTGACTCAGCCGCTCTCGAATGCCGGCCCTCATGTGAGTACCTCACGGCTGTCGAAAGATGAGATCATGGCCATGTTTTCAACCTCCTGGTCTTTCAAAATGTTCCTCTCATCTATAGGTGGCAATCGTACGACAAGCTTTCTATCCAACGAGAATGTGGATGCTATCGATGTTGCCGTCGACCTTGCGTTGAGCGCGGATGATGTAGGTGCCGACGCTCGATTTGCTGATTTTCAGCATCGCGGCGATCTCCGAATGGGAGAAGGTTTCACCGCGGGCTAAGGTGTAGCAGCTGCGCTCGCGTTCGGTCAGTCCTCGAAGGGCGGCTTCGAGGCGAAATCGCTCGGCCTCGTCGGAGGGACGCTCCGCCTCCGCTCTCTCCCATAATGAAGCGGAGGGCAGACGGGCCGGATCGGTCGGCACTTCGCGCTGGGCGCCGGAACGCCTTTCGATGCCCCGCCGGTTGCCCGGCCTTCTTCCCGTCTCCAGCCACTCGATTACATAGGAGCAACTCGCGACCATTTCCATTACTAAACCGCGATCCCGATCCAAATCCAGCAGCGCGTTCATCTCGTCCATCGTCCGCACCGGCTCCATTCGTGCAATGCGCACGGTCAGCTCGTCCGCTTGGCGAAGCAGCTGGCGCCTCGTCTCTACGTAATTCTCCAAAGTCGCCGCTCCAAGATTCGTAATACGGTTGCTCTTCATAGAATCACTCCCTTTATTATTTTGCCAATTTGGTAAACTAAAAAGATAAAATAATTCTAACTGTCGCTTCCTATTGCATCTCTCTTCTCCCCACTTCTAAATAACAAGAACTTATGTTCGCATTTAAGGAGATGTAACCATCATAATTTACCATTAAGGCAATGTCAATCTTATTTTTGCCATTTTGGTAAACCAATCTGTTTACCATTTTGGAAATAGATGATATAATAAAGTTAACCTAATTGAAGAAGGAAGATCGGGATGACACTTGGTAATCGCCTTCGAGAACGCCGGGAGAAGCTGGGCAAGACGCAATTGGATGCGGCCCGAGGACTCGGTATCAGCAACGTCCAACTTTCCCGTTACGAATCCGATGATCGCAAGCCGGACCCGGATATGCTTGCGCGCTTCGCGGAATATTACCGCACGACGACCGATTATTTGCTCGGACGCACCGATAACGCTGCCATCGATGCGGTCCGCGCGCCCCGTGAATATCCGGCGTTCGAGGAGTTTATCAGCAACCCGGAGCATGGCATATTTTTTAAGGATTACTTGAACGCTCCCGAGGAACGCAAGGAAGAGATGAGACGCTTCTGGGAGTTTATTATGGAGAAAGAGAAGGGCCGCAAGCCCGGAGATCCGCAAAATTAGCCATCAACCACCGCCCGAACGGGCTTTTCTTTTCGCCTTACATACGAACATACATTCGCAAAAAGACGAGGTATAGCCATGTACAACTATTACCGAACGACTCCGTTCGAGCAATGGGTCGAGCATTTGTGGATCAGATCGGGAATCTTGACGCCTTCCCAGCTTAACGTCGAGGAGGTCGCTTCGCGACTGGACGTGTGGGTTCACTTCATGAACGATACGAGTCGGGCGCTCGATTACATGGGGATGAGATCGATTTTGGTCGACCGCAGATTGGGCAGGGAAGCCCAATGGGAGGACTTTCTGCACGAGCTGTGCCATATTCTTCGTCATGCGGGCAATCAGACCGTGATGCCCAAGCTGTTCTGCGAAGGCCAGGAGGCCGAGGCTAACCGTTTCGTCTTATACGCCGCCATCCCTTTCTTCATGCTGCGAAAATTGAAGCTTCCGGCCAGAATTGACGAAGCTGCGGAGACGATCGCTCTTCATTTTGGCGTTACGTTCGAATTGGCCGGCAAGCGGCTGGAGCAGCTGCAAAGACGCACATTCGCGGCTATTTTGTGGGAGGAAGCGATCAAGCTGGAAACGCAGGCCAACCTGTACGCCTACGGAAAAAGCGCGACCCGTTGAGGGCCGCGCTAGCGTTACACTAATAATAGAATGTTTCGTTTTAGTGTACAGTCCAAGAATCGGCGATTACTCCGACTTGATCGAGATATTTATCAAAGCTGTCGCGGCTGGCCGTGTAAGTCATGATGTACCCTTTACCGTCGCTTACCTCTATCGTTTGGAGCCAGCTCAGCTCGTTGCCGTTTTGAGTGCCTTTATATATGATATACGAGCCGTCGATACCTTCTTCCGCAGGCGCAGCGCCTTCTTCTACGATTTCGAAGTCTTCTAGCATGTTGGGAAGCTGCTGTTTGGTGATTTCCAAGTAATCGGCTGCGGAAATCGCTTGACCGCCCAAGTCTTCGATGATGAAGCCGACGTTTTCGGCGAATTTATCATCCGCTCCCTCCAATGGAGCGATAAAAATCGCGATACCGACCAGATTTTCTTTCAGCGTCCAATCTTCCGGATAGTGAATTGTCGTGCCGAAAGTTTTATCTTCAAACAATTTGTAGCCTGCCGGAACGCCTTCAGCCGCCGGTTGGCTTGCTTCAGCGGACGGCGATTCGGACGGACTTGCCGACGGAGATGCGGATGGCGACTCGGAAGGCGAAGCCGATGGCGATTCGGACGATGTTGCGGATGCGGATGGCGATGCCAACGGAGAAGCATCGTTCTTATCTCCCTTGCCTCCGCAAGCGCTTAGCGCCAACGCTAGAATAGCCAGAAACAACGACGATTTTAACAGATTAACAGATGATTTTTTCAATTCTCCCCATACCTCTCTCTATCCCACTCTAGGAAATATATGCCTTATTCAGACATTATCGACAACGATACATGATTTCGCTCCTAATGTAAACAAAACTCGACATTTTTCATGGAATTGGGTCAACAGGAGCAGTTTTTTTAAGCGGATATTCCGCCCTATTTCCTGCATTTCTCCATTTCCAGGTAAATTAAAGCGGTTATTCCGCCTTATTCCCTTCGATTATCCATTTTCAAGAAATTAAAGCGGATTTCCCTCGTTATTTTTACTCATTTTCCTACTTCGACAAAATTAGCGCGGGTTTTCCGCCTAAAATTGTCCCATCGTACGTGGAGACAAGGTACTGCTGTATGGAAGCCTGACATATCAGAAAAAAACGCAAGCTCAAGGCAATCCAGCCTCAAGCTTGCGCTTATACTCATTCAACTCTCCGGTAACTCAAAGGAGTCTCCGGTCCGTGCTACCCATTCGCGAAGCTTGCCAAGCAGCTCGGCACGTTTGCCCGCGTAAACGCTGTTGTGCGCCATATTCGCCAATTCGTACGGGTCCTCGTTCAGATTAAACATGAGCCACGTTACGCCCTCGAAGCAGACGTACTTCCAGCCGTCCTTCGTGACGATGCCGCGCCAAGGCTTATCGATGCTGTGGCCGTGACCGGTCGGGATGACCGATTGCAGGTAGGCGGAATCAGGTTCGTCGTCTTCTGCTCTCACGCGCCCCGGCAGCCGATGAGACGAATAATCCGTCCCTTCCATCCACTCCGGAGTCTCAATCCCGCACAGCCCCAATGTCGTCGGAGCGACATCCACATGGTTGAGCAGCGCCGATGAAGTGCCGGTTATTCGCCCATAGAACGGTCTTTCTCCGCCGATCATGAACGGAACGCGAATCGCTTCCTCCCATGGGCTTGTTTTGTGGAACTGACCGTGACTACCGTGCATATCGCCATGATCGCTGAAGAAGACGATGTGCGTATCCAGATCCAGCCCCGCTTCGCGCAGGCTCTCTCTGATCCGTCCCAAATTCCAATCCAGGTTCTCGATCATTGCGTAATAGCCGGACAGATTCACCTGCGCCTCTTCCCGTACCCGGGCAATCGGCGGCACGTTCGGCCTCAGTTCGACGTTGCCGGGTGTATGCTCGCGGCGAAACGCTTCCGGAGCCATGTAAGGATTGTGCGGAGCCTGTACGGACAGAACGGCGAAGAAGGGATTAGCGTCTCCGGCCTTCTGCTCCTCTCCGCGCTCGCGAATGTAATCGATGAACAGATTCGTCATCTCGTCGGTTTCAAAACCCGGAAGCCTGTAGTGGAAAGCGTCCTCACCTTCCCCTCCATGCACCCAGCAATCCCACGGACTGTTGTTGTTCTCGTATCCGATCCAACGACGGAAGCCACCCCGGCGCTCCGGAGGTACGATATGGTATGCGCCCCGGCCCTCACTCTCCTGAAACCCGTCCAGATGCCACTTGCCGAAATACGCCGTCTCGTAACCTTCTTCATTAAATACGTTTGCGATCGTAGGCTGGTCTTCCGGAAGACGGCGTTCATGCCCCGGCACGCAGTGATGCGGATAGCGCCCGGTCAGCAGCGAACCTCTGGTGGGACAGCACAGCGGAAACCCGGACAACGCACGGTTGAAGTTGACGCCCCCAGCCGCCAGATTGTCGATGTTCGGCGTGTGCACATTACTGTCTCCGTTGCATCCTAACGCTTGTGCGCGGTGTTGGTCGCCGAATACCCAAATCACATTGGGACGTCTATCTGCTGCTGAATTCACGCTCACGTCGATCCCTCCTTCCATTACCCTTTGACGCCGGAGGTTACGATACCTCTGACATAGTATTTTTGCAGCAAGAAGAATAGAAGCAGCACAGGCAGCGCGATCAGCGTCGTCGCCGGCAAAATATAATTCCATTGAACCGAATATTCCGTCTTGAAAATGCTCAAAGCCAGCTGCACCGTTCTCATGCTGTTGTCGTTCGTGATGACGAGCGGCCAAGTGTACTGGTTCCAGGAACCGATCGATTTGAGCAGCGCAACCGTCGCGAATACCGGCAAGCTGGCGGGCACGTAAATTCTGAGCAGCGCCCGCAAGCGGGAGCAGCCGTCGATTTTCGCCGCCTCGTCAAGCGCCTTCGGAAACTGCAGGAAAAACTGCCGGAACAGAAATACGCCGAAAGGATGGGCAATCTGCGGAATGATAAGTCCCAGATAGGAGTTGAGCATTCCGACGCCGCCGGTCCCCCACAGATCGTTGCCGCCGAACAACGGGAATTGCTTGATCTTAATAAACACCGGTACGAGAATGACCTGCTCCGGAATCATCAGTCCGATCAGCGAGAAGAAAAACAGCAGGTCTCTTCCTTTGAAATTCAGTCTGGCAAACGCGTACCCCGCCATCGACATCGTGATTAAGCCCAAGCTGACCGTGATCAGGGTAATGACGAGCGAGTTGGTAAAATAACGGCTCCAATTGCCTTGATTCATCGCCTCGATGTAGTTGTTGAACGAGAACGAATTCGGCAATATTCGAAACACGGGAGACTGAATTTCCGCCATCGTCTTGAACGAGCTTAACAGCATCAGCACAAACGGCATTGCGACTATCGCGGACAGGAGCACGATGGCAGCGAGCAGCGCGATTTTACGATAAGACAGCCGTTTCAACGCACATCCCTCCTAATCCTCTCCATACTTTTTCCGCGACCCGCCGAAGCGGTAGTTCAGAATCGTAATCAGCACGACTCCGCACAGCAGCGTCACCGATTGCGCCGAAGCGTAGCCCATCTTAAACTCCGTGAACGCTCTCAAGTAAATCTGATGAACCATCGTCGTCGTCGAATTGACCGGACCTCCCGAGGTCATCACATTGATCTGCTCAAATACGTTAAAAGAATTAATGACGCCGGTCACGAACAGGAAGAAGGTGGCGGGAGCGAGCAGCGGTACGGTAATATGCAAGAACTGCTTAATTTTGCTGGCCCCGTCAACCTCTGCGGCCTCGTAATAATCCTTCGGTATACCTTGCAAGCCGGCCAGAAAAATAATCATATTGTACCCGATGCCCTTCCAGATGCTCATCACGATGACAGAGGGCATGGCCGTCTTCGGATCGATCAGCCAATGCATCGTATCAAAGCCCAGCGAGCTCAGAACTCGGTTAAACAAGCCATAGGTCGGATCGTACAGCCACATCCACACCATCGACACCGACACCATCGAGACGATATGCGGCATAAACACCAGCGCGCGGGCCCACGACGTTCTGAACAGCGTCGTATTCAGCAGCACCGCAGCCAAGAGACCAAGCGCCATCGTCGGAATCAAGGTGAACAAGAAATAAACGCCCGTGTTTCTCATCGCCTTCAGGAAGACCTGGTCTTCCAAAAGCAGATTGAAGTTGTGGAATCCGACCAGCTTGCGCTCCGAGAACAGATTAAAATCCGTAAAGCTGTAATAGATAACTTCCCCGATCGGAATCAACAGGAAGTAAACGAACAATGCGTAAAACGGAAGAATGAACAAGTAACCGGAGCGGTCCGTAAACACACTCTTATTTCGAAAGTATCGCATGGCGGCGCCCCGTTACTTACCGATCTCTTTTTTCAGATCGGCAACGGCGTCCTTGAGAGCCTGCTCCACCGGCTTCACTCCGAATAACGCCTCTTCGTACCCTTGATTCGAGTATTTCTCGAATAGCGGCGACCAGGTGACCTTCGGCCGGCCGGCTCCGATCTGAACCGCCTCCATAATGGCTGCGTTCATCTCCGGATCCATCTCCACAAAACGATCCGACAACGACTTATTAACGACCGGAACCATCAGTTCTTTCATTCTCAGCTCCGCGCGCTCCTTGCTCAGGAAAAACTCGATCAGCTTCCACGCCTCGTCCTTCTGCTTGCTCGTGCTGGCGATCGAGAACAGGCGAAGTCCGTTAAAGGTAGACGGCTGTTTGCCGGGAACGTTGCTGGCAACGCCGATTTTGCCTTCCAGGCTCGGGTCGTTCTTGATCATCTCTCCGATCGAATCGGGCGCAATATAAGTCATCGCAGACTGACCCAATCGGAAAGGAACGGTTTCCGCTTTCTGCGCATCGTAAGGGATCGAATACTGCGACAGCTCCTTGACGAACTCCAACGCTTCCACCGCTGCCGGCTCATCGAACACCGGCATTTCATTCGTTTCGTCCACTACCGCGCTTCCGTTCTGATGTCCGAAAATTTCCAGCCAGAACGAGCCGTTCTGCTTGGGAACGTCGAAGCCGCCTCTTACGACTTTGCCGTTTTCGATAACGGCCAGCTTCTGGGAGTATTCCATTAGCTCCTCCCAGTTTTTCGGAGGGGTGTTCGGGTCAAGGCCCGCTGCCTCGAAATAATCTTTGCGATAGGCGAACACATTAGGGGCAGGCATATAGCCCATTCCGTACACTTTATCCTTATAGCTGCCCAGCTTGTAGATATTGTCGATGATGTCGTCCTTCCCCGCCCAGCCGTTAATAAAATCGTCAAGGGGAGCAAACTGCTCCAAATTCGCGCGGCTGGCAATGTTGATAATGCCGACCTCGAACAAATCCGGCGCCGTGCCGCCCGCGAATGCGGTATTCCACTTGGCTTCTACGTCCGCGTAGGGAATGTAATCGATTTCAACTTTAATATCGGGATTTTGCGCTTCGAAGGCTGCAATATCGGAGGCGACGCTGCGCGTCAACGCTTCGTTCGGGCCGGAGCCGCGCATCCAGAATTTCAGTACCTTCTGCTGCGTCTGCCCGTTTCCAGAATCGTCTCCTTTGCTTAATTGGTCGCTGTTGCTTGAACCGGAGCATGCGCTCAACGTCATCGACAACGCCACCACTGATGTCAATAGCCACCCTGTTTTTTTGTTCATATCGATTCTCCTTTAAGTTTTGTAACGGCTTACAATCACATGTTAAAGGAGAGGTTTGCGGTGAACCATACGAGCCGATTAGAGCTTGTTTCATTTAACTTCGCTCTCTTGTCCATCGGCGAACGCTCATTGCGGCTCGCTTAGATTTTGTATCGGCTGCCTTAGAGAATCGACGTATTGAGACGGAGTAATGCCATAATATGTCTTAAAAGCCGTGCTGAAATGAGCCTCGCTCGCATAACCGACCTCGGATGCGACTTGGTTGACCTTATGACGCATCGTGGCCAGCAGCCGCTTGGCTTGCTCCATTCGAACCTCGATCATATAGCGCGTAATCGTCTTGCCCGTCTCTTTTTTGAACAGCTGGGACAAATAATTTTCGTTCATGTGCACTTGATCCGCCAACACCGACATGGACAGCTTATCGGCATAGTGCTCGCTCAGATAAGCCATAATTCGATTGGTCGTCTCGCTGTACACAAAAGTATGACGATAGGCCATTTCCTGCATTCGGGACAGATGACGCTGAACCGCCTCTTTCAGCTCCTGCCAGCAAGATGGCCGTTCCAGATCGGAGAAGATATCTGGAGATTCCGCATATCGCCGTTCAGTTTTCCCTATTAGCTGACCCTCCATCCGTTCCAGGAAGGCACGGACGGCCTCCGCCGTTTCCGTCGGCTCTACGAGTCTCGCTTTGAATTCTTCGAGCCCCTGCAGCACTCGCTCAATTAGACCCGCTTCCATTAAGTCGGCCGATTTTAACGGCTTCATAATTTCGGCTGCCGCCGCATGATCCTCAGACAAGCCGAAATCCCCGCTCCCTTTGGCCAGATGAACGCTCATCTCACCGGTATAGAATTGAAGACGATACGCCCGTTTCGCTTTCCGAAACTCGCTGTGTAGAGCGGCCGAAGAGGAGAACGTCTCGCCGATTCCGAACGAAACCGTGCAGTCGTATTTCGTACGAGCCTCCGCGCCCCAAGCTCTGCACCGCTCTGCCAGTTCTGCGTCGGACGGCATAGCCGACGCGTGAGAATAACCGATCAGCATAGCTACACTATCATCTCGCTCGTCAACAAACAGTTGAATACGCCCCCGAGTGAAAGCGGCCTCCGCCCAGTTCCGGTACACTTCCGTCAGCGAGGTCGAAGGAATGGGGCCCGTCCCGAGATTGCCTTGCGCCGTCCGGTCAAGACCGCAGATCACCCAACGCATCGTCCCCTGCAGCAGTTCAAGCGAGAGCCATTCCTCCGGCCGACTCAGAACGTCGCGAAGCTGCGGCTGCTCACGATCTTGTCGAACTCCCTTGCGCTTTCGATCCTCCGAAATTTTGCGCAATGCAGCCACAATATCCTGATCGTCCGTCTCCGCCTTCAGCAAATAATCTTTCACTCCGACTCTCAGCCCATGACGAACGAATTCAAACTCGTCATAGTTGCTCAGAATGAGGAAGGAAATATCCGCGTTTACCCGTCTCGCTTGCTCAATCAGTTCAAGCCCGTCCATGACCGGCATTTTAATATCCGTGATCACGATATCCGGCGCGGTCGACATGCATAGCTTGAGAGCCTCTTGCCCGTTGGCCGCGAGGCCCGCAATCTCGAATTCGTCGCCGCATTGGCGAATGACGTGCTCGAACCATTGCCGAATCGGCTTCTCGTCGTCCACGATCAGAACCTTCCACATGCTGCATCGCCCCTAGCTGTTTTGCTTGATTGCCGGAATCCGGATTGTAATTTTTGTCCCGCCGCCTCTGCTGCTTTCCAGCTTCATCCCGTACTGCTCGCCAAAGTGCAATTTAATCCGCTGCTCCACGCTGCGAATGCCCAAGCCTCGTCTGCCCTGGTCCGGATCCATTCCCACTCCGTCGTCCTCGATCTCGATCCACAGCTGATCATCGCTAAGCCATGCGCTTACCGTAATCAGGCCGTTGCCGTCCTTCGGCTCAATGCCGTGGAAAATCGCGTTTTCCAGCAATGGCTGCAGCAGAAGATGCAAAGTCAGGCAACTCTTGACTTCCTCCTCAATGTGGAACACGACATCGAACTTATCGCCGTAGCGAACCTTTTGGATGAAAATATAATCGGAGAGAAACTGCAGCTCCTCCTCGAAGGTGATCCGTTCCTGATCCTGCCTGAAGCTTTTGCGCAGCAGGCGCACCAAGGAAATGATCATGCGATTAACCATGGCCACGTTGTTCGTTTTGGCCATCCAGCGGATCGAGTTTAACGTGTTGTATAGGAAGTGAGGATTGATCTGCGAATGAAGCGCCTGAATTTCCGCCGAACGTTTCAGCTCGTTCTCTTGCTGCACCTGTGTCAGCAATTGATCGATCCGGCTTAGCATCGTGTTGTATTTTTTCATGAGGAGACCGATCTCGTCCGTGCGATCGACGGACACCGATACGTTGAAATCCCCGCTCTGCGCCTGCTGCATCGATCCCACCAGCCTTTTGAGCGGTGCGGAAATCCGATAGGACAAATAATACGACAGCGCAAACAAGGCGATCAGAATAGCAATGGCTGCGAACATAATGAGATTCCGAATCTGATTCATATCCTGCAGCAGCACGGAAACCGGCGTCCTCTCGATCAGAAACCAGTTCATCTGCGGAACTGTGCGGAATGTGACAAGAGAATTTTCCCCCTCGGCATCCGCCATGAAGCTTCCATCTGTATAGGGGCTCAGCTTGAGAAAGTACGATTCTTCCCCGATCGACTGCCCCACTAACGACTCGTCGCGCGCGGACAAAATTTGCCCTTTGTCATTGACGATCATCAACTGCACGCCGGTCAGATTTTTATATGCATCGAACAGCAGCCGCTCTTCGAAGTCGAGCACGAGCAGCCCCAGATCCTCTCCAGTATAGATATCGCGTAAATAGCGAACGGCGGAAAACACGTTTTTACCATGATGCAGGTAAGTGTCGCTCCAGTACATTTTATTTTTATCCGTGATCCGCTCCTGCATGCTCAGCTCTTCGCTAAAATCGTAGTTCCCCTGCTCGTCCGATGAACTCGAATAGACCGCCCCGTTAAATCCGATGAAGGCGGTCGAATATTTAAGATGCTCAAAATAGTTCCCCGTATCGCCTACCGTCTCGATGACTTGCTTGAGAGCTCTATACTTCTCATACTCCGTTGAGCGGGGGCTGCTGCGGAGCCAGTCTCTGACCTTCGGGTTCAAGTAGTAGATGTTGGAAACCGAGAGCATGCTCTGATTGATCGATTCCAGCTTCTCCGATACTTGCTGCAGGAGCAGTTGCTTGGAATCCCTCACCTGGCGCACGATGCTTTGCTTCGCCGCCTCGTAGGCAACGGACGTCAGGGCGATGACGCCGATCAGAAACAAAGGGGCAATCGTGACGAAGAGCTTGTTCTGGATTTTCATGTTGTTGAACATTCTAGTTAACAAATGCGCCGACTCCCCTCTCTCGCTGTAATCGTACTCGTCCTGCTGCCGGCTGAAGGTGTCCACATAAAGCTTTCTTATCGTACCACAACAAAAAAAGCACTTCATCTCCCACGCGGAAGATAAAATGCATTCTGTAAAAAACTGGTGCCGACTAGAGGACTTGAACCCCCAACCTACTGATTACAAGTCAGTTGCTCTACCAATTGAGCTAAGTCGGCATATTCATTTTGATTGCTCACAAGATAAGATGGTACCACGTTTCGACACAAAATGCAAGGGTTTGACGATTAATCGTGTGACGAGTGATTGTGGTGGCTGTTGGATGGGTTGGCTGGGTTGGCTGGGTTGGCTGGGTTGGCTGTTGGATAGTTTGGCTGTTGAATGGGGGCGAAGGCTGGAGCTTGTCGGTCCGCACATTTTGAAATAAAGCGGGGTTTCCGCTTTATTTGCAGCGATCAGGTTAAATCGGCGCGATTAAAGCGGGTTTTCCGCTTTATTTTTCAAAAATATGTCTTTTTCCAAATTTAAGGACGATAACCCGCTCTATTCTCTTCGAAATGGACGATTTCCCAAATTTAAGGCGGAATTTCCGCTCTAGCACGGGATATGAAATTCCCAAGATAGCTCAATAACATTTTGGCCGAAGCGGGATAGGAACTGGAACTGGAACTGGAGCTGGAACTGGAGCTGGATCGGAAGGATCGGAATAAGAAATTGGGTTAATGCAACGAAATCATAAAGCATCCGTTGCACTAAAAAAGCGCACCGCCCGAATCCCGGGAAAGCGCGCCGTTAAAGGATTTATTTAGTGGTGCTGATGAAGGGATTCGAACCCCCGACCTACGCATTACGAATGCGTTGCTCTACCAGCTGAGCTACATCAGCAAATCCTTTATTATCTTAGTCATTTCAGAAGCAAAAGTCAAGCGATTTTTCGCTGTTCATCTTATTTTCCCGTCAGACGACATGAAATACCTTGTTCGAACGCGGCTCCCGAAGCTCCGGAGTCTCCTTCGCCTCCGGCTGTTCGTTGCCGAATCCGCTGATCATCAGATGCAGCTGGCGCTTCAAATCGACTTCGTACGGCTTGCTCAGCAGCTCCCCTTCGGACGAGCGGATGACGCGGACGATCGGTCGCTGCTTGCTGTCTTCATGAAGCGCGGAGACGACGCCCAGCTCGCCGGTGCTAAGACGCACGGTCGTTCCTCTCGGGAAAAGCGCCATATTGTCGCGCAATCTGCGCACCTTATCCATGTCGTACAGCGATCCGGCGCCTCCGTACAGCACTTCCAGAGCCTCGTGCGGCAGCATCGGAGCGCCGTTGCCCCGCCCGTTCACCATCGTATCGAACATGTCGAAAATGCTGATCCACTGATGATGAGGATGAATCTTCTTGCCCTCCAGCCCGAACGGATACCCGCTCCCGTCCAGCCTTTCATGATGGAACAACGCACAGTGAGCGGCCATAAGCGGAAAACCGCTGTCCCGAAGCAGCTTGTAGCCAAGCTCGGCATGCTTCATATAGGCTTGGTCGTTCAGAGTCACGCGCGCCTTCAACCCGCTAGGAAGCAGCAGCCTGCCAACGTCGTGCAGCATCGCTCCGATCGCCAGCGCATGCAGATCCTCTGTCGCCAACCCCTCCTCCAAACCAAGCCGAGTCGCACAGACGCCCACGTTCATCGCATGCTCAAGAAAATGCTGCTTATCCCCGTCCGTCAGCGTCGTCGTCAAATGAACCGGCAGGCTTGGAGCGTTTCGGCGCGACTTCAAGTCGTCCACCAGTATTTTCGTCGCGTCGCACACGAAACGAACTACGTTCGGAGACAGCGTCTCCTTGTCTCCGCCCAGCAGTTCGTCCATGACATGGGTCAGCGCTCCGTGCAGAACAATCGTCGTTTCGTCGCGAATCGCCTGATCGGGAGCAATATCCTCCGTGCCCTCCTCCTCGATATGAAGATACGGCATTCCCAGCTGCTGCAATCTTCTGATCGCGTGCTCGGTCAGCACGAAACCTCTGCCGGCCAGCACATGACCCTGCTCCGTATAGATAGATCTGCCAAGCTTCATCCCTGGACGGCATTGACTTGTATGAATAATGATCATTGTTTTCCGCTCCCTTAGTCGATATGCGGGGCGTCGCCTGCCCCCGTTCCCATGGCTTAATCGTAGCGGAACCGCGCGTCATATGACCAGTGACCCCTGTCACCGATTCCGTCATGCACGCCGACCACAAATCCGATAGTTGCGTCTGTTCAAATCCGCCCGATCCACTATAATGGAAAAGAAAGGGGAGATCGCACGCATGCTTAAAATATTGATTGCCGACGATCAAGCGTTAATGAGAGACGGACTGCAGACGATTCTTCAACTGGAGCACGATATCGAGGTTATCGCTACCGCCGAGAACGGAGAAGAAGCCTGCCGACTTGTCGCGATTCATGACCCGGACCTGGTCCTGATGGATATCCGCATGCCGGTCATGAACGGGATCGAGGCGGTCAAGAAGCTGCGCGACGAATCTCCGCATACGAAAGTGCTCGTCCTTACAACATTTGACGAAGACGAATATATTATCGAGGCTCTGGCCAGCGGAGCGGTCGGTTTTCTGCTGAAGGACATTCCGACCGAGAAGCTGCTGCAAGCGATTCGGGACGCCTCGCAGGGAGAGCTCATGCTTCCCTCGTCCATCGCCGTTAAGCTGGCGGCCAAGCTTGCATCGCCCTCTCCCGCAGCCGGCAAGTTCCCATCCTCCCGTTCTCGCGAACGGGCGATGGACTTGAAGTTCACTAACCGGGAGATGAGCATTATCGCCTTGATGGTGGAGGGCCGCACGAACAAGGAGATCGCCCAGCTGCTCTTCATGAGCGAAGGCACGGTCAAAAACTACATCAGCTCCATTTACGATAAAATCGGCACGAACGACAGAACGCAAGCCGTCATCTGGTTAAAAGATATGACGATCATATGACTCCCGTCACTAGGCCACTTCTCGCCGCGCGGGTAGAATGATAACAGCGCCGCAAGCAAGGCGCCGGGTGGAGGAATGAAGTTGGTCGGGAGCGGCGTGCGCAGTCATCTGCCGTTGTTGCGTTTTCTTGGGGTACTGATCTGCCTTCATGTCCTTCTGGCATGGGGCTTGGTCGCGATGAGCCGCGATTTTAATTCCGCCGGGTTGTCACCGGACAGCTGGAGCTGGACTCCGGCCGATTCGGCGCAAGCTTCAGAGCCTCCCGCGGACGGCTGGCTTCCCTATACGGACAAGCCCGGCCACCCGTCGAACTCCTCCTTATATTGGATGCGCATTCCCCTTGAGCCTAGCGATTCTCGCGATCCCCGATTGTTTATTCTGAACGCCATCTCGCTTTCCGTATACGACGGCGGCAAGCTCTTATACGCCTATGATCCAATAGATTACAATCATAGATTAAATCTTCTGTATCATTGGAATCTCGTCCCGCTCTCGACGCCGGTTCCATCCGAGATTTATATGTTGCTCGACGACCGGGAGCTCCATCGGCCTCAGCTGTTTATCCGCCAGACTTCTTATGGCGAATTCGTCTCCTCTCTGATTCGGAAAGAAACCTATGCTTTCGTTTTGTCCGCACTTTTACTGTTCAGCGCCTGTCTGGCCCTAGGGCTTTATTTCAATCGTCGGGAGAAGCTCCATCTCTATTTCGTGTTGATGGCGCTATGCGGCAGCTACGCGGCGATCGCCCGTACTTTTCTGCTTCAGCTGTTCTGGGACCAGCCGTGGATGAGCTACTTGGAGCTCGCCGTTTTCCCTCTAGGCGTGTACGGGTTTCTCGGCGTTATCATCGAAGTATTCGACAAGAAACTTACCGCAACGCTCCGCGGCATTAGCCGGATCATTCTGGCGCTCTCTCTTTTCTCGTTGGCGAGTGCCGTTCTTCTGGACGTCAAATGGTTCGGTTGGATGCTCAGTTATCCGCTTGTGGCGATGTTTCTGATTACGGCGGCTTTCCTGTTCCATGCTCTGTGGAAGGCCTACAAGCATAGACAGGGACCGGAGTCGATCTGGATGCTGGCGGGCTTCTTTATCGTGACTTCGACCGCGCTTTTATATGTGGTCCGCACTTATTTGACGGTATTTTTCGCGAAGATGCGTTACACCTTCCCTATCTTGAACGTGCTGCAGTACGATTTTCTCTCCGTCGCCTTGCTGCTGTTCTTGATCTGTCTCGTGCGAGTGATCCTGTACCGATTCGGGCAGATGAATGACCGGCTAAAACAGTTTAATCAAGCTTTGGAGTCAAACGTCGAAACCCGTACATCGGAGCTCCGGAAAAGAGAAGAGCAGCTTCGCGAAGCGAACGTCCAACTAGCCGGCACAATGAGAGACACGGCCGAATCGATCGCCTCCTCTATCGTTTTGGAGGAGCGGCATCGACTGACCGGGGCTATCCACGACACGCTTGGCCATTCCCTGACGGCGACGTTGGTGCAATTGGAAGCGGCCAAGCGGCTCCTCCCCCGCGATCCGGAGCTGGCTCTCTCTAAGCTGGGAGCCTCGCAGCAGCTAGTCAGAAGGGGCTTCGAGGAAATCCGCAATTCCGTGCGGTTGCTCCGGGACGACTCCAGCCATTACGATCTGGCCGAAGCGATACACCGGCTGATCGGGGAGACGGCCAGAACGACAGGCGCCGTCATCGACTACCGGCTATCCCCGCTGCCGGACAGTCTCTCGACCCTGCAGAAGAGAGTGATCTACCAGGCGTTGCAGGAAGGCTTGACCAACGGCTTAAGACACGGAGACAGCCGCAGGTTCGACTTTGAACTGACTTCTCTTGCCGGCCGTCTGGAGTTTCGGTTGACCAGCGACGGAAGAACCTACTCCCCTTCCGAATTCGGATTCGGCCTTAAAGCCATGTCTGAAAGAATCGCCGATCTCGGAGGGAAAATGATCATTGCTCCGGGCAACCCGGGCTGCGTGCTGACGTTGTCGCTGCCTTGTTCGCCTGCGGAGGAGCTTGAGAAAGGAGCGCGGCAAGCATGAGCAATATTACCGCCCGCTTCTCCCTCTATCGCGCATTATTGATTTTGGTCGTTCTGCTGATCGGCTTAGGATTGCTGCTGTCCGCGTTTCAGCGGCACAACGAGCTTATTTTCGCACTGCGAGGCAAGGACTGGCAGATGGCTCCCGCCTCCTCTTTCGACGAGGCGCAGCCGCCCCAATCCGGCTGGCAGCGCTATAGCACGCAAAAGTTAGCGACGGAGCAGAGCTATTGGCTGCGAATTCCGCTCCCGTCCGCCAAGCTGACCGACCCTTATCTTCAGATTCGCAATTTCGCCAGCATGAAGGTGTATGAGCGCGGGAGCGTGCAGTACGAATACATACATACCGCCTTTGACAAACGGATTAAGAACGGCTTCAGCTGGAAGCTTGTTCCGCTGTCCGCGCCTTTGCCCGACGAGCTCTATATGCTTGTCCGATATTCGAAGCATTTTCCGATCGACGGCCGCATTGAGCTCGGCAACAAAGCCGATCTGCTCGATGCGATGTTCCGTTATGATATCGATAACCTCATACTGGGCTTCCTGCTCCTGTTCTGCAGCCTGATCGGATTGGGCTTGTATGCGAGCCAGCGAGAATCGCTGTACCTCTACTTCGCATTGCTGTCCTTTACCGGCGGCTACGGAGCGCTCGTCTGCAATCATTTGTTCATGGTGATATGGGATACTCCTGTTCCCGGTCATTTTCAGGACGCCTGCATGCCGCTTGGCGCTTACGCGCTTGTCGGCGCGATTTCAAAGCTGTACCCCAATCTTTATACGCGTACGCTTCGTCTCTCCCGAAGACTGCTGCTTGTCTATGCCGCATTGACGCTTGCCAGCGCGCTATTCAGCTTTACCGCCTACGTTCAAGCTATCGTCGCGTTCGCTCCGCTGTCTCTTGCGATCGTCGTGCTCGTCTATTGGACAATGAGAACCGCCTATCGCTTAAAACAGGACATCGAATCCGTATGGATGCTGGCCGGTTTCCTCTCCCTGATTACTATGGTCGCCATTCATATGTATCGCGCCGCTCTGCATACGTTTGTCCCGCAAAGGATCAAATTCCTGCTAAGTTGGGTGTTCGAGCTTCCCGTCGATCTGCTGTTCTGGGGACTGTTTGCGTTCGTCGTGTGCCTGATTCGCGTTATCGTCCATCGCTACACGGCCATGAATCGGCAGTTGACCGAATTCAACCGCACGCTGGAGCAAGCCGTCCAGACCCGAACGGCGCAGCTAAGAGAGCGCAAGGAACAATTGGAAGCGGCTCACGAAAATTTGGAGACATCGATGAGGGAAAATGCAGAAGCTTTGGCGGAGGCAATGAGATTGGAGGAAAGACATCGGATTACCGGCAGCATCCATGATACGGTCGGCCACACGCTTAGCGCCACCATCGTGCAGCTTGAAGCGGCCAAACGTCTGATCGACCACGACCGCCCTCTGACCGAGGAGAAGCTCAGTTCGGCTCAAAGTCTTATCCGCACCGGCTTGGAGGATATACGCCGCTTCGTCCGCATTCTGCGAGAGGACGGCTCCTACTACGATCTGGTTGGCTCTATCGGCGCTCTATTCCGCGATGCGGAGCATTCCCGCGGTTGCACCGTGGAATACGATCCAAGCACTCTCCCGACCGCCTTGGACACGTTGCAAAAACGCGTCGTATTCCAGACCCTCCAGCAAGGGATCGAACTCGGAGCGAAAATGAACCTGGGACGCCCTTGCGACTTCCGTCTCTCCGTACAGGCGGATGCGGAGGAGATCGGTCTGCGGTTTACCCTTCTGAACGCTTCCCTCCCTTCTGCCGCCGACCTGGAATTCGGACTTCAGACGATTGCGGAACGTGCAGAGCGAATCGGCGGAAATTTGATCGTCGAGAAGGACAAGTCAGGCTTCACGCTTAAGCTGATCTTGCCTCTCGTTTCACACGATTCCGGCGAGCTGCATAGACTGGGATGACAACAGCCCATGCAGGCGAGGGGGAATGCAGATGAACGGACAGACGTTAATGCTCCCGATCCGAACTCGAACTTTTACCGCGAAGAACGTCAAAGTCAATGTACCGTATGTGAGCGGCGGAACATCGCTCGCGGCGCAAGAGAAAATGAACGATGCGATCGGTGAAGCGACGCAGCGGCTGATGAAGGATCAAGGTTTTCCCAGCAGCGACATCCAGCAGATGGACGGCACGTACGAGATCAAGACAAACGAGAGAGGCGTGCTCAGCCTTTCCCTCCTTAACTACGTGTTTACAGGCGGCGCGCACGGCAACACGCTGCAGCGGTCGCTTACTTTCGACGCCGACACCGGCCGCAGCTACAAACTCGGAGAATTGTTCAAGCCGGGAGTCGACTACAAGTCGCGCTTGAACAAAATCATTGAAGCGCAGATCAAGTCGCGAGACCTCCCCTTGCTCGGTCCCTATCCAGGGATTAGCGACGACCAGGAGTTTTATATCGCCGACAAATCCTTAGTCATCTATTTTCCGCTGTACGACCTTGTTCCTTACGCCTGGGGCTTCCCCTACTTTCCGATCTCGGTGTTCGAAATTCAGGACATCATCGACGAGGATGGACCTCTGGGCACGATGATGTATTGATAAGCCCAATATGGAGTCTAGGGGCTGTCCCATATAAGCCAAGAAGGGGTATGCCCCTCCTTGCGATGCTATACGCTCCTGAACCCTGAATAGGTAAACCCGTTACGAGGTCGTTTCAGGAGCGTAAGAGGCAATCTCCAGGCTAATCACGCGCTAAAATACTTCCAGATCATCCCCAGGAGTTGTCCTTTATTATCATTGAAGACGTTTTAGCGACATACAATCCTTGATTTTGGTTTCTTTGTACGATTTTCCCTACAAACGTTCGTCGTTTGAGCCTGGAGCGAGTTGTTTTGTACGGTTTTTCCCACAAACGTCCGCCGTTTAAGCCTGGTTCGAGCTGCGTTGTACGAATTTCCGCACAAACTTCCCCGCGTAAACTCTTGTGTGCCAATAGATCCGCCGCAAAAGTTCAATTTCCAATCAATTGGAATTATTGTGGGTTATGATTAGGTCACCAGAAGGTACATACCCTTTTTTGTCTATCAATTATCTCAAGCAACTCTACCTATGAGACAGCCCCTGTAGGCCTACCATTTACCCGCATCAATGTCGGAAGGCTTGAGTCCCTCCCATATATTCGGCACATCTACCGTCTCCGGATGCTCGAAAACGAGGAAGGCGGTCGGCAAATATCTTTCGCCCGACGAAGAGGACGGCTTATTGACGATCTCGCCGCCTTCTTGGACCAGTACCGTCGAGGAGCCGCCGTCCAGATTGGCTGCGATGACCGCGCCGTTCTCCAACAATATTTCCTGAGCGTCGTATAGCGTAGCGCCAATGCTGTAGCCCGGCTGCCGCCCGTCGATCAGCAGGAACAGAATCGCCCCGTCCTCGCGCTGTCCCATAACAGTGCGAGGAGCGACTCCCCACCCTTGCGAACGATTGGGGATCAGCCCTTTGCCATTCACGATAATTCGCGGCGAGAAGCTGACCGCTTCGGAAATGCCCAGCTCCATCAGCTCTTTAAGCGAGTATTTGCCGGCGAGCATCTTGCCGTCTTTGTCGATGCCGACAATCTGCACGCTTTTCGTACTGCCCAAGCCGTTGTAATAAACCTTGCCTTGACTAATAACGAGCCCAATCGGTTTAAAGCCGTTGCCGCGCCAATTCGGATCGGCGAAGCCGCCCGCATTCACGCCTGCAATCGCGCCCGTCCGCTTCACCATGCTGGACACCCTCTCGCCCCGTCCGGTTTTGTTGGGCACGACCAGCCTGACTTTCTTCGGATCCCGCACCGTCAGCAGGTAACCGTGAAAGCCCTCCCCATCAACCTCTTTGACGGAGGTTAGTTCCTCCGGCGCTTTTTCCCCGGTCCCCGAACCTTCCTCTTCTTCGGGAATCGTATGCGTATCGCGCTCCTCCCCCATCTCTTCAAACTGCTTCACATACCCTGCCACCCGTTCCCTAAGCGCCTTTTCCCCGATAATATATTTCGCCCATTCCCTATGCTGTGTCGTGATCAGCGAATCGGCCAGCATATAACGATAAGTGTTGCCCCACGGGGTGAGATAAAACCAGATCGCAAATAAAAGAATCGACAAGCATCCCGTAACAAAAACGAATTTATATAATCTCCACAGAAAAGATTTCTTTCTTCTGACCGTCTTTCCGCTTCGCTGCGGCGCGGCCGTCTTCGTTGTCCCGCTGCTTGCTGCGTGCGAAGACGTTCTGGTGGATCTTGGCGGCAATGACTGCAAGGCCCGCACGCTCCTTTGCTCTACGAATATCGTACCTCATATATACGAGGCTCGCTGTCAGGTTGTTGCATCAATTACCTGCCCCGTCCCGTTTTTGTAAGGTATAATAAAAGGGACAACCGCAAAGATCCAGGAGGAATAGACTTTGAGCGCCAACGAAAATTACACGATCAGCACCTATACCGACGGCTTTCCATTGTACGAACTGAAGGAGCGCGACACCGACTCGTCCTTTGTCGTCTGTCCGCAACGCGGAGGCATTCTGACAAGCTGTCGTCTTCATGGACAAGAGCTGCTTTACTTAGATCGCGACACCTTTCTGAATCCGCAAGCGAACATCCGGGGCGGCAACCCTGTACTGTTCCCGATCGCGGGCCAGCTTGTGAACGGCGAATACGAATGGAACGGACAAGTCTATCCGATGAAAAACCACGGAGTCGCACGGACTGCAGCGTGGGAAGTCGTAGAGACCGGCTCTTCGGATTCGGCGTTCATTACGTTGTCCCTGCGCAGCAATGCGGAGACTTTGGCCGCGTATCCGTTCGAGTTTGAGCTGGTTTTCACTTATCGGCTTAAGGACGGCGTCCTCTCGCTTGAACAGCAATATCGCAACCTGTCCGCGGAGCCGATGCCGATGGTTGCCGGCTTTCATCCGTATTTCGCCACCGAGAGCAAAAATCTCACCTACGATACGGACGCGACCCGCATGCTGGATTACAACGACAAGCAAGAGAAGCCGTTCGACGGATATTTGAAGCTGGAGGGAATGGTCGAATCGGCGGCGCTTCTGAATGCCGACAAGCCGGAGATCGTTTTCCCGCTCGCCCAGGGACGCAGCGTTCGCTTAAGCTACAGCGAGCAGTTCCGTTACGTCGTGCTGTGGTCGGTGGAAGGCAAGCCGTTCGTCTGCGTAGAGCCTTGGACCGCCCTGAACGAAGCGCTCAACCATAAGAAGGAGCTGCTCATGGTCGCTCCGGGCGACACTTTGGAGCTCGCTTTGAATTTTGCGTTGGAAGCTTAACCGACCAAGTGAAAAAGGACCTCAGTCTCCACCGTTTAAGGGTGGAAATTGAGGTCCTTTCGTTTTAAATGAGGGAACAGCCACTGTTCTACGTATTTGTACCGCCGATCAAGCTGTCCAGCCGACCAAGCGTCTCCCCCGCATCGCTCGGCCCATACTCCTTAAGCAAAGCCAGCATTCCTCTCACCAGCAGACGATGGCCTGTAGACGGTTTCTCGACGATCTCCTTCAGCAGGGTCAGAGCTTCCATTAGATCGCGCTGCGTATCCTCGCCGCGCTCGGAGGCCGTCGCGACAATTCGGCCTTCTATCTGGGTCAGCAAAAACAGCTCCTCGGTGACGACCTCCTCCGTTAATCCGGCCAATCTCCGCAGCTTGGCAAGATCCATCGGAGGCAGCATCGGCACCTCCCCCGAACGGAACAGCCCGTTCATCATATCGTCGAGCCGCCGCAAAATAAACCGGCTTAGCTGCCGTCCGTCGAACACCTGCTCCTCGAAGAGCAGCTGCTCGAAATACTGAGCCCACATTCCCGATACCAGCGCGGACGCATCGGCCAGATAGGGGGTAACCTGCTCGCCGTAGATCGCCATCATGTGCGAAACGTGCCAGAGCTGCGATCTCGCGCGAAGTCGGAAGATCATTCCCTGAATTTGCGGATGAAGACCGGTAAACGGCTCCTTGATCAGCATTTTCATAAAATCCAGCTGCTCGAGGACGAAGCGGTATTGGCGTTCAAGCTGGGAGGCAAACTTCTCCCGGGGAGGGAGAAGCGTGTCCCCGGGCTTCTCTCTCATTTCCGCGAACAACATTTCTCCGTAATACTCGATAACCGAGATGAGAAGATCGTCCTTGGACTTGAAGTAGAAGTAAATGGAGCCTTTAGCCATGCCAAGCTCGTCGACAATTTCCTGGATCGAGGTTGCGTTAAATCCTTTGCGGGCAAAGCAATGGATCGCCGCCTCAAGAATCAACTTCTTTTTATCCTGCACGACTGTCTACCCTTTCTTTCGACGACGGCCAACCGTTAAGCATTTGCGTTTTTCGATTTCCGTCTCATTTTCATCAGCAGCTCGTAAATAATCGGAACGATCAGCAGTGTAAGCAGCGTAGAGCTGATCAGACCGCCGATAACCGTTACGCCGAGCCCTTTGGAAATGATGCCAGCGCTCTCGAAGCCAAACGCCAGAGGCAGCAGCGCACCGATCGTCGCCAGCGCGGTCATCAGAATCGGACGCAGACGAGTTCCGCCCGCTTCAAGCAGAGCTTCCCGAGTAGACATTCCCTCGCGCTCCTTGTGAATAACGCGGTCGATCAATACAATCGCGTTCGTGACGACGATACCGATCAACATTAGGGCACCCATCAGCGCCGATACGCTTAGCGTTTCGCCTGTCAGGTACAGCGCCACCAGACCGCCGATAATCGCAAACGGCAGCGAGAACATGATCGCGAACGGAGCAAGACCGCCTCCGAACGTAAGCACAAGCGCCAGATACACGATGGCGATTGCAGCAACCATAGCCAGGCCGAGCTGGGTAAACGTTTCATTGATTTGCTCGGTAACGCCGCCGAATTGCACCTCGATGCCGGAAGGAAGCTCCAGCTTGTCGACCTTGGCCTGCAAATCGCTTGAGACTTTGGCGACATCCGACTCCTTAATGTTGCCGGTCACGTTAACGACCATTTTGCCATTCTGTCTGGCGATCGAGTTCGGCGATGTGCCCTCTTCGACCGTAGCCACTTCCCCGATCGTCACTTCCATTCCGAGCGGCGAACGCAGCTTCTTGGCCAGTATGTCTTCTACGCTCTTGTATTCCGCTTGCTCAACGGCAACATAGACGTTGTAGCGTTTGCCGTCTTCTTCGATTTGCGTCAGCACTGGACGAACGCGTTGAGGGCTAAGCTCCATCGCAATCTGGCCAGGTACGAGCCCGTAGCGGCTCAGCTTCTCCTGATCGGCGACAAATGTATACTGCTCATACGTCTTGGACAGGCTGGTTTTCACTTTCTCGAAGGAATTATCGGCTTTCATCAGATCGGCGATTTGATTCGCCACCGGAGCGATCTGGTCAAGAGAATCGCCGAATACGCTCAGGCTGAACTGGCTGCCTCCGAATCCTCCGGTTTGATCCATCTCGGCCCATTCTCCTGTTGGAACCGCTTGGCGCAGCTCCTCGATAAGCGCCGATTTCTTGTCTGCGAAATCCTTCGTGTCGCTTTTGTATTGCAGGAAGAACAATCCGGACTTGGACGGTCCCGGCTGCAGCGGATTTTCTCCGCCTACCGAGTACTGCACACTGGTAACTTCCGACTGGTCCATAATGACTTTCTCGGCGACCAACGCCTTCTGCTCTACATCCTCGATCCGATCTCCCGGATCCGGACTGTACGTGACCATAGCATACTTGTCTTCCTGATCCGGCAGGAAGCTCGCGCCGATCAGAGGGACAAGGAACAGACTTCCGACCAGCAGCGCAAAAGAAATGACGAGCGTAATGATTTTATGGTTCAAGGCGGAGGACAGCAAGCGGCGATAGCCTTGAGCCAGTTTACCGTTATTTTCTTCGTGGTCGTGGCCTTTGCCTTCCTTAACGCCTTTCTTGAACATCTGATGTGCAAGCATCGGCACGACCGTGATCGCTACGAGCAGCGAAGCCAGCAGCGCAAACACAATCGTTAATGCGAACGGAAGGAAAATTTGGCCGACCATGCCGCTAACCAGTCCGAGCGGCAAGAATACGGCGATCGTGACGATCGTCGAGGACATGATCGGAAGGAACATCTCCATCGTCGCCGCCTTGACCAGCTCGCTGCCCTTCAGCTTCTCGCCCTTGAGCGACATCCGACGGTAAATATTCTCGATAACGACAATCGAGTCGTCGACGACCCGGCCAATCGCGACGGTCATCGCTCCGAGCGTCATAATGTTCAACGTAATATCGAACTGCTTCAGGAACAATACCGCGATAATAAGCGACAGCGGAATCGACACGATCGAAATCAGCGTCGTGCGAATGTTCCTCAAGAACAGTAGGATTACGATTACCGCGAACAGCGCTCCGAATAAGGCTTTGCTGAGCATCGTCTCGACGGATTCCTCGATCGGTTTGCCTTGATCCAGCATGATGTCGATTTTAAGATCCGTAAATTTCTCTTTCAGCTTATCCGCTTCCGCTTTAACTCCGTTTACCACTTCGACCGTATTGGCGTCATTCGCCTTTACGACCTGAATACCGATGGACTCTGCGCCGTTCGTGCGCGAGATGGATTCGGCCTTGCCCATAACCTCGATATCGGCAATGTCTCCGAGCAGCACGGTCGGCAATCCCGCGTTCGGCATCGATGCCGCTCCGCCCGCATTGTCCGCGCCCGAAGCTGCGCCGCCTGCGCCTTCCGCGCCCGGAGCCGATGCGCCGCTTCCCCCCGGTACGGCTTGTCCAGCGGCTCCCGGCGCTCCTGCCGCGGAAGGAATAACCGGAATCGCTACCTTCTTCAGATCGTCGATTGTCGTAATTCTGCCGTCCACGACAACCGTTTTCTGCGTTTGGTCAAATTGGAACAGTCCTAGCGGAGCCTTCAATGCCGAGCCCTGAACGATCCCTTTGACCGTATCCTCCGTCAAGCCCAGCTCGGCGAGCTTCGCCTGATTGAATTTCAGCGAGACTTCCTTCACAAACTGACCGGCGATTTGCACGGAGGCTACGCCCGGAACGCCTTCAAGCGCCGGCTCCACTTCCTCCGATACGATTCTCGTCAGCTCTTCGAGATCGCCTTGACCCGATGCGCTCAAGGAAATGACCGGGAACGAGTTGAACGAGAATTTGGAAATGTTCGGAGTCTGCACGCCTTCCGGCAGCTTAACGTCCGATGCCGCTTCCCTCAACTGGGCGACCGCTTGATCCATATCCTGACCGAAATCGTATTCGATGAATATGGACGATACGTTTTCCATCGATGTCGAGGTTATGTTTTTGACGCCTTCCGTATTTTGAAACCTTTTCTCAAGCGGTTCCGTAACATCTTGTACGACCGAATCCGGAGCTGCCCCCGGAGCCACCGTCGTCACGCTAAGGAACGGAAGGCTTAAGTTAGGCAAGCTTTCCTGCTTCATCGTCATCCCGGAATACAAACCCGCTACAACGACGATGATCGTGATCATCCATAACGCAAATTTGTTCTTTAGAGAAAATCCGATAACACTCTTCATATGTCCTCTTCCTCCTCCAATCTCTCTGTTCAAAATCTTATCGAACGACTGGTCGAAAGTCAAATGGATATTGTGGCAATACTGCATACACATCAATGTTTTATTCACAAAACGATCGGTCAATTACCATTGAACACGCATTCAAAAACCGAGGATCGTTTGCGCTCGACCCATAGTATTCCCCGCTTGCCACCATTTCGAGTAACAACACGATGCGTGCAAAAAAAAGATACATAAACCCGCGATAAGCGGGTTATGTATCCCTTCCAGCTGAAGATAAGACGCGTTGACGGTATTCTAGCGGGGTGACGCCGACGGTCTCCCGGAACACGCGGTTAAAATGCTTCGTGTTGTCGAACCCGGCCCGCTCGCCAATGTCCATCACCTTTAACTCCGTAGTTGCCAGCAGCTCCTTCGCTTTCTCAATGCGTATATTTTTCAAATATTGGACAAAGCTGACGCCGACGAAATCTTTAAACGCCTGACTGAAGTACGTATAGTTCAGCGATACATAGTTGGACACCATCGTCATGTTAAGATCTTTGGCATAATTGGCGTGAATATATTCCAGCGCCCGATCCATATCCTTCCGGTCAACGTGGATCGATCTAAGATGACGGATAAAGTCGTTTAAGCCAAACAGCAGGTTTTGCACGCAGTGGATGTAATCCTGAATATGCGCAAAATTGTAAAGGCTGCCGGCCATCTTATACATCCTGATAATTTCGATCGAAGCTTCTCCGTAAGTGCGGAACACCTGATCGAATATCGTTTCGTTCAATAGGCGGCCTACCTCTTCGAAGTAGCCGATGTCCGCGCGGGCTAGCGCATCCGCCGCAAACAGCTCCTGAAGCAGCGCCTTCATCTCTTTGTCGCGATCCGTCCCCATCATGTTGGCCAGTCGTTCAATCGAGCCGGCCGGAACCGGATAATCCCGCTCCCGAAGCGCCAATTGCTCGTATCGGATCAGCGCATCCCCGGATCGGCCCAGCAACAGCCGATATTTCAGGGCTTGCCGCGCTTCGTCGTACTTGATTCGCAGCTGGCCCAACCCGTCGCCTTTACAGCTGAGCCCCGCAAAGAAAGTTCCGGAGACGCTCGAAGCCGAGGAAAGCTCTTGAATCATCCCGGTCAGCAGTTCCTCTCGCACAGCCAGAACAACAAGCCTCTCCCCCTTGTCTTCCAAGTAAAGATACGGCTCGTCTTTGCCGAAAGCAGTCAAATACTCCATCCCTTTGATCACATTGCGCTGATGTCCCGACGTATCCAGAATGCCCACCAGGTAACCCGACTCAAAATCCTGAAGACCGGCTTCGCTGGCCAGCGCTGCCACTTCCTCCGAGCTTAGCTCGGGCGCCGACCAGATGTGCCTCAGCGAATTGATCTGCATCCCGCTGCGGTATTTGTCCGTCTCTCCTAACCGCCCGCGAAGTTCATCCCGCTCCAGCAGCTCGGAGTTGGCTTTGCCCAGCGCAGCGAACAGATCGTCGCGAACGATTGGCTTCAACAAATATTCTTTGACCTTATGCTTAATCGCTTCTTTGGCATATTGAAAATCGTCGTATCCGCTCAAGATCAGCAGCACCGGCGGGTTTCCCAGCTCCGCCATTCTTCGAATCAGCTCGATCCCATCCATATGCGGCATTCGAATATCGGTCAGCAAAATATCCGCCGGCTCCCGCTCATGCTCCTCCAAAGCTTGCCGACCGTCGGCCGCCAAACTAATCGAATAGGTGCCGGGATACTCCCGTTCGATCATCGCCTTAAGCCCAAGACGGATATTTTTTTCGTCATCCGCGATCAGCAGCTTCCGCATTGGCCGTCAATCCTCCGTTCAAAATCAAGCATGGAATGCGAAGCGTAACGCGTGTGCAGACACCGGGCTCTCCGTCAATCCGCAGCCCGTATTCCCTCCCAAAATGCATCTGAAGCCGACTATGCACGTTCGCCAGTCCGATCCCGTTACCCTTGCTCGCGTAATCCTTCGTCTCTCCCTCGGCAGTCCCCCGCTCGATGCGCGAATTCAGCTCCCGTACTCGCTCCGGGGCGATGCCGACACCGTCGTCGACAATCGAGATCAGCATCGCATCGGCCTCCTGCGCCGCATGGATTTGAATTGTCAATTCGGAGTCTCCCAGCCCGTGTTTAATCGCATTCTCGACAACGGGCTGAAGCGACATTTTGAGCAGCTCCAGGTTCAAGTACGACTCGGGAATATCCGTTACCAGAGTAATCCGATCGTCGAAGCGAATATTCGCAATACTTACGTAATTGCCGATATGAGTAAGTTCATCTCTGAGACGGACATATTCGCTGGTCCAGCGCATATTGTAGCGCATCATCCCGCCCAAAGAAGTGAGCGCATTGGAAATCTCTCTCTGATCGTTGATTTCCGCCATCATCTTGATGTTTTCCAGCGTATTGTACAGAAAATGCGAGTCGATCTGATTCTTCAGCGTAGCCAGCTCCGCTTCTTTGGCGGCGGCCTGCTTGTTGACCGCGTCGGCGATCAGCTCGTTGATTTTGCGCAGCATTTTGCGAAAATGGTGGGCCAGGTCGCCAACCTCGCCTCCGCCCCGGATATCCAGATCGATGCCGAAATCGCCTTGGCGCACCCTCTTCATAGAGTCGGTTAGCACATGCAGCTTTTTAAGAATAATGGAGTTTAAATAGTAAGTAGAAATAGCCAGAATGGCGAGCAGTACGACATTGGCCCAAATGATCCGGTTGCGGGCGTCGTTAATGCCATCATATACGGGTTTAAGCGATGCCACCTTCAGCATATAGGCTTCTAGGGGCTGAATATAAGAATAGACGCCAAGGTAGGGCACGCCGCGCACCGTGAACTTAAAGCTGCCCTTCCCCTCTCCGTTCGACTTCAGCAGCGCAAATTGCTTCCTCAAAGCCTCATCGTCTACCCCGTTCGTCTCCAGAAAACGGTTTGCCGGATTGCGAATTATTTCCCCATCACGATCGACCATGACCATCTGGGATTGTTCGTCCTGAAGCGGGCTGAACGTATTCGGAAAAGAGTTCGTAAGCAACATATCGATCTGCAAAATGCCGACATGCGTTCCCTGCGGATACTGAATCTCCCGATAGAGCGACAATTTCGGATTAAAATCCTCCTCTAGCCCAGGCCGGCTGCGAATGAGCTCCCGGGTGGAGCGGCTGAACATCCATACATTCTGCTCATTCGCTTCCAGCACCGTCTCGTACCATGTATCCTGTTGAATTCGACTCTCGTGATACAGAACGGGAAGCATCTCATTCGTCGCCGGATTGCTTGCGTAAATGCGAATTCGTTCGATGCTCGGGTTGTTATACTGAATCCCGACAATATTTTGCAAGCTCTGACGGTTCAGTAAGAGAAGCTCCCACGCGCTTAACAGATTGGGGTCCAGCAAGTAGTCCTTGAGCTCCCGGTCCACCAAAGTCCGTTCCGCCGCCCGCTTCATCGTCTCCATATTATTTTTCAGGTTGATCTGCTCGATCTCCAGCGAATATTCGTGGTTTTTCTTAAGCTCCTCTACCGCATTGCCCGTCTGCCCTTTGAAAATATACATTGAAATCAGCAGACTCGGCAGCAACATGATCAAAATGTACGCAACAAGAAGCCTCTTCTGTAAAGTAAGCTGTTCCAGACGGAACGTAATTCTTTCCCATTTTCGCTTCCAGTAGCGCAGCATCTTCGTCACATCACTTTCACGGCATCGTGCACTTATTCTATCATGAGCGGCCATTTTTGCATCCGGAAATGTCCGAAAAACCCAGCATAACTGGGTTTTCCGGAACCGCTATCGCTTATTTCAGAAATTCTGCAAGCTTCTTCACGTTTTCCTCATACTTCGTCTGACGATAAGCCATCAGGTCCGCGAAGCCGGATTTATCGCGTTTGGCGATAAAGTCGTTAAACGTCTGGTCGAAGTCTGCTTCCGATTTGGCCAGCAGCAGCTTCGGCAGCGCCTTGCCCCATTCCGTGGCAATTTTCTTGGCGTTGATGCCTTCCTTGGAAGTGGCAGGCGGGTTGATCAGGTCGTACTGCGAATAGCTCTCCGTCTTGCCCTTCGTCCAATCTTCCAGTTGCTTAAACGGCTCGACCGCAGGCGGTTGCCATTGCAATTGCATATTCGTGTCCATCAGCATCCAGAACGTGTGCGAAGCGCCATATTGCTTATCAAATGCGGAACGGTCCGTGTTCATTAGGCTCAGCGCTTCCGGCTTGAACTGGTCTTTGCCGTCGATCGTGTCGTAGGATACGCCTTTCTCGCCGAGATACATATCCTTCTGGCCTTCCTCGCTGATCAGATAGCTCAGGAACTTGATGGCACGCTCCTTGTCCTTAACGTTCTTCGAAATCAGCGTTACCGTCCAGCCGGAGATTGCAGGTCCGGCAAGCGTCGGAGCGTCCAGATTCGAATTCGCCGGGCCGTCAACCGCGATGTAGACGGAGTTCGGGTCGTTGGCGTACAGCACGTTCTGCTGGGCAGCGAAGTCCGTGCGTTGGTACAGCATGGCGAAGTAACGTCCTTGTGCGATTTTCTCTTCCATCTGTGCACGCTTGTCGACGAATACGTCTTTGGAGATCAAACCGTCTTGGTTGGCTTGACGGAACGTCTTCAACCAGCGAACGTATTCCGGATCGGTCAGACGATCGTACAGTTTGCCTTCTTTTTCCCTTGGCAGCGCCAGGTAGTGAGACAAGTAAGACGAATCTTGACCAACGTCGAAGAACGAGTAGTTGCCGTCTTCGCCGAACTCGTGGAAGCCGATTGGAATGAGCGGTTGACCGTTCACTTCCGGGAATTTCTCCTTGGCCAGCTTCAGAGCGTTAAGGAAGCCTTCCGGCGTCCGCATGTCCGGGCTGCCGATCGCTTCGTACATATCTTTGCGAACGACGAACGTTTGGTTCGACGTAAACTGCGTGCCGAAATTTTTGAAATCCGCCGGAGATGAAGACGCATTCGGATAGACGTACGTTTTGCCGTCTGGCTGTGCGTACCAGCTCAGTTTGGCGCCGTCGGCCACTTTGAAGAAGTACGGATCGTATTGATCGGCGAGATCGGTGAGCGATTCGACAAGGCCGCCCTCGACCATCTTCTTCACACCTTCCTCCCACCAGCCAAGCGTAATGAAATCAGGCAGTTGGTTCGCCGCGATCATCGCGTTCAGCTTCTCGTTCTCATTGCCGGCCGGGACGACCAGATTCAGACTGACGCCCGTTTTCTTCGTAATGTACTGCGACGTTGGATCAACGCCCCATTTGTTCGGGAACCAGGCGAAGTTCAAGTACCAGTCGAAAGTAATCGGCGACGTGTCGGACTTCCAGCCTGCCTCATCCGCAGCCGGCTGCTCCGCACTGGCGCTCGGACTTTCCGCGCTTGAAGCGGAGGGTTGGCTGGCGGACGCGCTCGGACTGCTGCTCGCCTCCGGTTTGTTGTTGCCGCCCGAACAAGCGACGAGCGTACTCATAAGCGCTGCGACCATCGTTAAACTTAGCCACTTTTTCATCGTCATACCCCTTTGTTCGATAATGTATGAGCATTCCTTTTCAGGAAAGTAAAACCGCTTGTAAGCTTGAATCAAACCTTAAACTCAGCCTTTAAGGGAGCCAATCATCAACCCCTTGACGAAGTAGCGCTGCAAGAACGGATAAGCGACAATGATCGGAACGGTCGTAATAACCATGGTTGCCAGCTTGATCGACTGCGAGGTGACGGTTCGGTTGATTGCGCCCCCGGTCGCTCCGACAATCTGGTTGGAACTGGACTGCGCGATAACCCGGTACAGGAAAGTCTGAATCGGCTGCAAATATTCGCTGTTTGTATAGAGAACCCCGACAAAGTAGTCATTCCATTGCCAGACGCCGTGAAACAAGGCGATCGTAGCGACGACGGGCAGCGACACCGGAAGCACGATCCGCACGAAGATCGAGAAATCGTTGGCCCCGTCGATCTTGGCCGCCTCCTCCAGCCCGTCCGGAATTTCCCGGAAGAATGTCAGGAAAATAATCAGATCGAAGAAACTGAACATCGCCGGGTAGATGTACATCCCGAACGTATCGAGAAGCCCGAGATCCCGCATCCACAAGTAGTTGGGAATGAGCGGAGCGCTGAAGAACAGCGTGACTGTTCCCATTACCATATAAAGCTTGCGGAACATTAGCTCCTTACGGGAAAGAGCGTAGGCGACCATCGCGGTAAAGAAAACGTGTATTACCGTTCCGATCAGCGTCTTGGATACTGTAATGCCCATGGCGGTCATAATGCCCGCGTTGGAGAAGACGATCTCGTAATTTTCCAGACTGAACTGGCGCGGAATCCAGTAGATCAGACCACCTGTCATCGCATCCGTGCCGTCGTTAAACGAATTGACGAGCACGTACCAGATCGGATACATCGTCACGAAGCAGATGATCAGCATTCCAACAACGTTCAGGCGGTCGAACCACAATTCTCCGCGTGTTCTTCGGTCGCTCGTAAACATGATGTCTCACCGCCTTGACTAGAATAGGGAAGATTGATTCATTCTCTTCGAGAAGGAATTTGCAAGAAGCAGCAGGAAGAGAGCAATGAGGCCTTTGACCAACCCTACCGCGGCAGAATACGAGAACCGCCCTTGCTTGATGCCGATTTCATAGACATAGATGTCGATAACGCTGCTCATGCTTTCGTTCACCTGGTTTTTTAGCACGAGAATTTGATCGAAGTTCGAATTCAGAATGCTGCCGACGGACAAAATGAACAGAATCGAAATCGTGCCCTTAATGCTCGGTAGCGTGACGTACCACATTCTTTGGAACCTGCTGGCTCCGTCGATCGTGGCCGCTTCGTACAGCTCCGGCGAGATGCTCGCGATGGCGGCGATATAGATGATAGCCGACCACCCAAACTCCTTCCATATATCCGACGCAATGACGATTCCCCAGAAATATTTAGGCTCGCTCAGATAGAAAACTGGCTCCTTAATCAATCCCAACCCCATCAGCAAGTCGTTGACGACGCCAACATCGGCGAGCCACGAGATCAGGATGCCTCCGAGAATAACCCAAGACAGGAAGTGCGGCAAGTACGTAATCGTCTGCACGATCCGGTTAAATCTCAGGGAGCGAAGCTCGTTCAAAAATAGGGCGAACACGATCGGAATCGGAAAACCGATAATCAGCTTCAGCAAGCTGATTCCGAGCGTATTACGGATCACCTGAAGCATCATGTCGTCCTCGAAGATCGACTTGAAATGCTCCCAGCCGACCCATGGCGCGTTCTTGATGTCTCCGATGCCGATATACTGCTTAAATGCGATCACAATGCCGTACATCGGCGCGTAATGGAACAGGAGCATCCAAGCAACGCCGAGCAGCGCCATAACCTGCAAATACCGCTGGCCGTAAAATTTCCGCAGCAGACTCGTCCTTCTTCTGTTGTCAGGCTTCCGCATGGGGACTTGAACTTCCGCGTTAGCTTCCATAACGGCCACATCTCCTTGTAAGGTCGTTCAAAAAGTCCGGTTTTGATCACGAAGCAATTTCGAGAAGCGGATTCGGCTTCGAATCTTGCATTCTGCCGGACCTTCCGGTACTCATGTAGGTTCTCCTACACTCCGTTCCTCAGATCCTGGCTTCATACAACCTTCTTGGTGCTGAAAACCGAACTTTTTGAACCTCTATTTGACACGGTCGTTCAAAAAGTCCGGCTTTGATCACGAATCACCCTTATACTCTCGCTTGTAAACACTTTCTTCCACGAGTATAAACAGTTCCCAGAGAAAGCATAAGGCTTCAAATTTCGTTAAAGGTTGCATTTTTTCAGGTAGGGCGTGTATGCATACTCCGAGGATAGTAGATTTTGCCGAATTTTCGTTCCATGCAAGGAACTTTTGTGAAGGCGTACCGGGGGTACGTCAAGCAAAAGTGACGATGCAGGGGGCGAAAAGGCGGTGAAAGATACCTCTGAGCGGGTTTGCATACACGCCCTAGGGAGAATAAACGCATCGGTGCCGCTAAACGCCAAAAGAGCATGTCCCTTCCGGTATAAGAAGGAGCATGCCCTTTCGTTTGCCGATGGCTATTCGGTTGCCTGGCTCTAGGAAGCGTTCAGTCCGCTCGTTCCCTTCGCCTGGATTTTGCGTTTCTTGGCCGGAATGCGCATCAGAACCGTCGTGCCGACGCCTCGCCGACTAAAGATGGAGACGCCGTACTCCGGGCCGTATTGCAGCTTAATGCGCTGATCGATATTGCGGATGCCGTAGCCGGTCTCGCTCTCGCTCTCGCTTACGGGATTGAGAATCTCCTCGATCTTCCGCATCGGCATCCCCATCCCGTCGTCGATGATCCGGTAATGGATTTCATCCTCTTCCTTGCGCGCGACGATCCGGATATGGATGCGATCTCCCGACCATGCGTGCTTAAGCACATTCTCTATGAACGGTTGTAAAATAATCTTGATCGTCTCATAAGGCCACACAGCCGCATCGACGTCGAACAGCACCTCCAGACGACCGCCGTATTTGACCTTCTGAATGTCCAAATAGGCGTTGGCCTGCTCGATCTCGGAAGAGATCGGAATAAGCGTCCGTCCGGAATTAAGCGTCAGCCGATAAAACTTCCCGAGCTGGACGACCATCTTCTGCAGCTTCTCGTTCTCACCGAATTTGGCCAGGCGATTGATGGAGGATAGCGTATTGTACAGAAAATGCGGATTGATCTGCATTTGCAGCATTTCCAGCTCCGCTTCCTTCTTCTGCAGTTGAGCCAAATACACCTTGTTGATCAGCGCCCCGACATCCTCGCCCATTCCGTTCAAGGCTGTGGCTATCTGGGAAAACTCATCCTTGCCCCGGTACGCGATCCGCTTGTGCAAATCTCCTTCCCGGAACGCGTTAAGCACCGATACGAACTTGGTGATCCGCTTGGAGAAGTACCGGGAAATAAACACGCCGGCGAAGGTGAACAAGAAGAAGCAGAGCACGCAGATCCCAATAATGAATGTGGTGACCTTCTTCGCTTCCTGCGCGATAATCGTCACCGGGACGCGTGCGACAATCGTCCAGCCCTGCCGCATTTTCTCCTTAATCTCAATGTAGCGGTTGTCCTCCGCCTCGGCTCCGGCCCCCGCCTCGGACTCGCCAGAGGCGTACATCACCTTGCCCGAAGAGTCTATGACGGTCAGCACGCTGCCTTCCCCGAGCTTCTCGAAGTCGACGCTCTCGAATAGCTCCTTCAAGGGTACGCTAAACCGCATCATCCCAAGCTCTTCCACCTTCAACGGATTCAACGTATCGACGAGCCGTCGAATCAGAGAGATTCCCTCTTCCTCCGCATCCTCCTCCACTTGCATCCATACCATCGTCAAACCGTATTTCTCATCCGGAAAATCGGTATACCAAGCCTTGTCCTTAATACGCTTCATATGATAAATGTTATACGTCTGTTTCGGGTAAACCTCGTGTACCGTTTCATTATGCAAATAAATGTTCAAACGTTGGTTAAAACCGATCGATTTGGCTGCGTTCTCCAGCTTCGGAATAATAATTTGCCGCATCCGGTAATCGTTCTCCTTGCCGCTCTCCTTGCGACGCAAATATTCCACGAGATTGTAATCATCGTACAGGAGGGAAGAGATACGGGTCAGATCGTCGGTCTTATACGCGACGTTATCCCTGATCTGCAGCACCGTCCCTTGAATATTCATCCGGGTCTGCTTGCGCATCGACGAATCGTACATGGAATTGGAGACGTATCCGTTCACCGATACGAGAATCACGATAAAGATCATATACGAGATCATCAGCTTGTATCCGATCGGAATATAGCCGAGTCTCCGTCTTGGCTTCGAACTGAGCATCGGCGGCGACCTCCATCATTGCTCCCGTTTGCGGTATTCGAGCGGCGTCATCCCGAACCGGTCCTTGAACTGTCTGCTGAAATACGGCAGATAACGATAGCCCACCTGGTCGGCCACCTCATAAATTTTGATGCCCGGCTCCTTGAGCAGCTCGCACGCACGCTCCATTCTTAACTGCACGAGCAGTTCGTTAAAGGTTTGCCCGGATTTCTCCTTGATTAGAAAACCGAAATAACTCGGCGAGAACGGGAAATGCTTGGCGAAATCCTTCAGCGTAATATTCTCGCTCATCCGTTCCTTGATCATCTGAACGACGCTGCGCATAAACTTGCTGTTCGCGGAGTTGTTCTTCTGGTGCAGCTTCTCCGATATTTCGTAAACGCGGTGGATAAGCCAGGAGCGAATGTCGTTCACGGTTTCGAAATGCATCAACACGTCCAAATTATGCAGCTCGATATCGAGCAGCTCGAACAGATTCTCGTTCGCCTGGCTGAGCCGCTGCTCCAGATTCCAGACGATATAGTTGGACAGATTGAGCACCGTGAACCTGGAGCCCAGGCTCGACAGCGAATGGAACAGGTTTTCGAATTCGTCGTAGATGCGTACGAGATTGTACTCCTGCATCGCCTTGAACAGCGCTTCCATACGAGAATCCAGCGTTCGGGCATCCAACATCTCGGGCTCGCGACGAACCTCTTCGTATTTGATGACCGTCCCTTTGCCGAGGAACATCTTGCCTTCAACCGCTTCAACCGCCTGCCGGTACGACGCTTGAAGGTCAGCCAGCGCGTTCACCGGTTCGCCGGCGCCGGTCGTTACGGAAATCGGCAGACGCCTTCCAATCGATTCATATACCGATCGAATCCTCTTATCGAAACCGTCCTCCTCCAACACCAGCGCGATCCTGGTCGTGCTCAGCTTGCAGTAGGGGGCGCTGCCCGCGTCCTTGAGCTCGGCATTGACCTGCTCCAGAAAGATTCGAGAAGTTTCCAACAGAGCGTTCGAAGACTCCGCATACTCCCACGCCAGCTTATCCATTTCCATGACGGCCACGCGCGCAGGCCAGACCAGCTTGTCGAGTCCGTATGCCGCCAATTGCTTCGTCCAATCCCCGCCGTCCTCCCCGACATCCCCTTCGAACAGACTTACGAGAAGGTTGCTCTTGGCGATTGGAATCATTCTTTGATAAGACTCCTCGACCTCCCGCTGTTTGCCGGCCTCCTCCAGATCATGCTTCACTTTCTTCAAGGTTGCGACCAGCTCGGCGTCCTCCATCGGCTTCAGCACGTAATTGTACGCCTTCAGCGACAAAGCTTGCTGCACGTAGCTGAACTCCTGGTACCCGCTGACGAAAATAACGCGAAGATCCGGCGACGACTCCAGCGCCGATCTGGCTAGTTCCAGCCCCGACATATAGGGCATATTGACATCGCTTACGAGAATATCGATTGGGCGGCTCTCGATGATTTCTTTGGCGGACAAGGCATTGTTGGCGGCTCCGGCCACCTCCATCCCGAGCTCCTCCCAAGGAATAAATCTCTGCATTCCTTCGAGATCCAGTTCCTCATCATCCACCAGCAGAACTTGATACATAAGCGCGCTCCCTTCATCGTTCGTCATCCCTTACATTCCGATAGGGATGGCCTTACCGGCTTCATCGCTTACTCTCCTTCAAGCTTGTGCAAATTCTCATGCCATTTGTCCGTAATATATAGAAGATAAGTTTGAAATCCGTTCTCCATCGACTGTTCATGCGCATTATCGAGAATTTTTTCCACCTCTGCGTCCGATAAGGCAAACACGGAATCAGCCCGGGCCTTCAGCCAAATTTCCCTGACTTTCCGATGAATGTCCCCCTCTTTCGTATCGGGCATCGGATGGAGGTTGATAAACGGGGTGGCGTCTCCTTGGGAATTCCATGTAATCTTCTTCTGCCAGTACGTGGCCCAATTCTGCTTTTCCTCCGGGAGCGCCTCTTCAAATTTGAGCTTCGTCTGGTCAAGAAATTTCGTATTGCCGACCCAGATCATATCTCCGGATACGGATTGAATTTTGGCGAGCCCTTCCGGGTCTTCGCTGTATTTGGTCGTAAAGTTGGGCGTTTCGCCGTCTTCCTTAAATCCGTCCCAATATCCGTCCGGCCCCGGAGGTCCCCACAATTGCACGGATGACCCTTCCGGGCCCGTCATCCAGTCCAGCATCGCGAAGATCGCCTCGGGATTCGCCGCGCTTGTCGTAATCGCGGACACGTTCCAGCCGAGCACATTGTACGTTCCCGGATAAATCTTGCTTTTTTCCAGCCCGCTCCGGTAGATCGGTTCGATAAAAAAATAACCGTTATCGGGATCGTTGGCGGAAAGCTCCGTATGAGCCGGCATGGCCAGCTTCACTGGATCGGCGCCGGCATATACCGCCACGCGACCGCTCATCAGCTTCTCGGCAACCTGATCCTCCGTCTGGGTGAACGCGTCCTGCGTCATTAGTCCCTCCCTCATCAACCTGGCGGCATACTTGACGGACTCGCGAAAACCTTCATCCTTGTAGATCGAAGTCATTTGGTCGCTGTCCACGTCTACAACCGCATAATAGCGGGTGAAGCTGAAATTATCCTCCTTAAAAGCCGAGAACAATTGGTCGATGCCGTGCCCCTCCTGGGCCAGCCCCGATTCGAACGGCACGACGTCCGGATACCTCTCCTTCACCCGCTGCAAGTATACATACAGATCGTCCGTCGTTTCCAACTGCGGCGAGCCCAGCTCCATATAAATTTTCTTATTGACCACATACCCCGCATTGCCATACGCTCGATCCGAATAGTAGTTGGGAAAATAGTAGATTTTGCCGTCTGGCGAGCGCAGCAGGTTCAACACTTTCGAGCCCGCCCACGTCCGCAGATTCGGATATTTCTCGATGTAATCGTCCAACGGCACGAGCAAGCCGGCCTGACGAAGCCGATCCAGATCGACGTCTCGTTGACCCCAGATCAGATCCGGAAGCTTCCTGCCTGCGATCATCTTCTGCAGCTTCGATGGGCTGTTCCCTTCCACGCTGATCGGCTGGATATGGATTTTCTTGTTCTCCATAATCCATTTCGAGGAAGGATCTCCCCCCCACTTCGGCATATTGTAGTAGCTGTAATGGGCGTAGAAGGATACGTTAAGCGGCTCCTTCCCGAGCTCGTACACGTCGTTTCGGTTCCACTCGACCGACGGCGGTTCCACTAGCTCCGAGGGCTCGGATGAATTCGGCGGCTCGGATACGAGCTGCGTATCGCAAGCCGCCAACGAAAGAGTAAGCAGCAACACCCCGGTCTTCCGAACAAACTTCCACATACCGTTTCCCCCTTAAATAGCGGCATATGTATGGGGAAGGATTTTCCCCCTGAGATTACCTGCTATTCTATAGCATAACAGAAATAGAGGTGCTCTCGAGGGGGTAAATTCCATCCTCGAGGGCACCTCTTCTCTACTTTAAAGCCGATTTAAGCGAATCTGTAATATAGCAGCACGAACGTTGCCAGCACGAGCAAAAAATTCAGCGCCACGAACACGATTCTTTCGAGCTTGGTCTTATGCATTTCTACAGGAGGCTTATAGAAGCTGACCCCCTCGATAACAAACAGCACCAGTACGATGTGAATCATAAAATGGCCGACGATTTCAACGTAGCCGAACAGCATCGTTGTCATAATGAAGATCAGCGTCAGCACGATCGACAGCAGCCGGTTCAAAATGCCGACGACAAGCAAGTAGCCGACGACAAATTCGATGAATGCGGCCAAAACGACGAACACCGCCGGGTCGAAACCGAAAGTCGGCACATGGTGGTTCTCGATAATGTCGAGACTCATCGTCGGATAAATCCATTTCTCGACAGCTACCCAGCACAAGGACAGCCCCGTACCCAAATAAAGCAGCGGAAAAGACCACTTCTGCAGCGGCGTGCGGTAGAACCCAATCGCGGCCGCGATCGCCAAGTAAAAACCGTAATCGAGCATATGGAACAAGCCGTACTCGGCCACGTAGTAGATGAACAATCCGATCAGGATAGCGGAAGCAAGCTTACTTGGCAGATGATGCGGAATCAGCAGGAGCGCAATTGTCGCCCAGGCCGCCACCTTCACCGCCCCTTCTGGAGAAGCGAATTCGGGAGCGAACAAGCCTCCCTCAAGAAGCGCCCACAGCAGCGCTGCCGCCGTGCCGTACTGTAATATAGAAAAGGACCACGGCCTCAGCTTCTCGGCCCCTTGATCCAGCTTGCCAAGCGCAGAAACTTTCATAATCGAAGGCAGCAGCTGCGTCAACGCGGCCAGCAGCAGAGCCACCGCCAGCGCCGTCCCCGCAAATACGGGAGACAGGACATTGTCCAACGTTTCCTTAACCGGAGCGATGTCGGTAAACCATTTCACGTGCGCGTAATTAATCATCGATCGCATTCTCCTAACGGGATCGCCCCAAAGCTGCTCGCCAACAAATTTGACATTTGTCAACCATTATAATATAATACATATTTGTAGAAGTTGTAACCCTCTGATTTTCTGCGTAATGGGATTAATCCTCCGTTTCCCCACACATTCCTTATTTCATCTCTAAACAAGACGGCTGCTGGAAGGAAACACGAACTCTCACTGGCGCGGTCAAGGAACCGCAAGAACGATAGAGAGGTAGGGCTATCGTTGTTTTCGTGAATGTGAATCAGAATGTCGCGCGGTTGCGCTTCAATATTAAAGACGGCGAATTCGCCGTCTTTGTCCATTTTCAGAATCGGAAATCCGAACAGGATAAAGAGGCTGCCCTCCAAGCGCTGCGAGTTGTCGCAGGAGCGATCGCTCCTATGACAATCGGCTGGGGGGCAGCCTTGTTCAGTTGTATCCGTATCAGTGTCCGACGATAATCGGAACTTCCACGTTGTCCGCGGAATGGCCTTCCTGCTTTTTCGGCTTACGAAGCAGCAAACCTAGAGCAGCGCCCGACACGGCTACAAAAATAAGAATAAAGAATGTGTGCCCAAAGGCGTCGGCGAAGATCGGCAGATCCGGAGCCGGCTTCTGCTGCGCCACCATCAAGTCTTGCATTCTCGTTGTCGAGATTGTCGTCAACACGGCAACTGCGAACGACATCATCACCTGCTGCGCCGCATTCGTCAAGGACGTTACGCGACCGACAAGGTTCAGCGGAGCGGATTGAATCAGATGCGTATTGAGCGGCATCATGAACATCCCCATCCCCGCGCCGAGCAAGCCCAGCGGCAGCATGATCGCCAGCTTGCCGTCATCCGCCGAGATGTTGGACAGCAGGAAAGCTGCGAACGTCGTGAGCGTCATGCCGATAATAACGAGCGGGCGAGCGCCGAAACGGTCAAACAGCTTACCGCCGATCGGCATGAACAATCCGGAAGCGAGCGCCTGTGGCAGCATCATCAGACCGGATTCCATCGGCGAGTATCCTTTGGCCTGCTGCAGGAACAGCGGCACGAGGAACAGCGTTCCGAACAGCGCAATCTGCGACACCCATTGCACGATAATGCCTTTCGTAAAGCTGCCGGAGCGGAAAACGCGAAGCTCCAACAACGGATTCTGCTTGCGCAGCTCGGCGATGACAAACAGGATAAGCGCGACCACGCCGACGCCGATTCCGATCACGGTCGGCAGCTCTGTCCAAGTAGACTGCCCTGTCGCCGGATCGATGCCTCCCTCGGATACGCCGTAGACGAGCGCAGCGAAAGCGAGCGGCCCGAGAATCATGCCGAGCCTGTCAAGCGAAGCCACCGACTGACCCGCGATATTCGGCAGCGTGCGGATGCCGAGAATTATTCCGATCACGCCGATCGGCAAGTTGATCAAGAAAATCCAATCCCAGCTATAGTATTCCACGAACCAGCCGGCCAGTACGGGGCCGAGCGCGGGAGCGAGCAGAATCGGAACGCCCATCATGCCCATTACCGCTCCGACCTTGCTTGGAGGAGCGAGACGGTACACGAACGCCATCGAGATCGGCACGACTACGCCGCCGCCGATTCCCTGAACAATCCGAAACGCAATCAACAGCTCCACGCTTGTCGCCAACGCGCACAGCAACGAGCCGATCGTGAACAGCCCGATCGAGATGAGGAACACCCGCTTCGCGCCGAAGCGGTCCGACAACCAGCCTGCCAACGGAATGACCGCCGCCTGCGCAAGCGCGTAACCGATGACCGTCCACTGCACTAGCGTAAGGTTGGGCAAGTTAAACTCCGCTTGAAGCTTAGGCAGCGCGACGTTAACGGCCGTTCCGTCCAAAATAACCATGAAAATTCCGATGATGATCGCAACCAACGGTCCAAGAATACTGCGCATCGATATCGCGTTATCCTCTGATACCTGCGCTTTTGGGGCTGACATATAAAACCTCCTATCCGAATGGAGAGGCTTCCCTTGCGCGATCTCTCTCTTCCATTGACCGCCGCAAAACACAACGGTACAATAGAATCATCTGGACGCTGCAATGAGAACCCGCGTTTTAAGCGGACAATTGTCCGCTTCAACTCGATGTTACCGGACAATTGTCCGGATGTCAACATGTGGCAAGCGAACTTTATTTGATGGATAATTGCGAGGTGACGCATCGTGTCCGTTCGGCAGGAACGCAGAGAACGCAGAGACGCGGTCGAGAATCGTCAGCTTATTCTTCAGACCGCGCATGACCTGTTTAACGAATATGGCGTACAGCCAGTCAGCATGCATCAGATTGCCAAGACGGCGGGGATCGGACAGGCGACCCTCTATCGGAAGTACGCCCATAAGGGCGATCTCTGTCTGGATATGCTGCATGAATACGGCAACAGGCTGATGGACGAGATCGAACGATATTTGGAAAATAACCGCGAAGCTCCAGCCTGGGAACGGCTATGGGGCATTTTGAGCTACTGGATCGATGCGATCGAAAGCAAAGCGGAGCTGCTTATCGAGACCGAAACGAAAATGAATTGCAACGACGATCGAGGGAACTTCTTTCACTCGCCGATGTATCGATTCTCGCGGGAGAAGATTGCGAAGCTGCTGTCCGAGATCGCGACTGAAGAGTCGATATCGGATTTCGACGCCGATCTTGCGGCCCATGCGATCATTTGCTCGATGTCTCCCGTAGGCTACTTTCAGATCAAAAAAGAACGAGGCTACACTCGCGAACAGATTAAAGAGCACTATCGCAAGCTATGCCATCTTGCGGCGCAAACGTCCTTCATCCGGCAATAGGCTTAGCGCTCTCTCCATGCAAAAGGTCGAACTCGGCAGAAACGAATTTCTGCCGAAGTTCGACCTTTTTCCTTGGTTAGGCCCCGAAGGTTCCCTTCTGACGCTCGCGCGCCAGCTTTGCTCTTCGTTCGACCAGAATAATGGCCGCCGTCACCACTTCAACAACGAAGATCGCTCCCAGCACGTCCATAATGACATGTTGTTTCACGAATAAGGTGGACATAATGATAAGGCTGGACATCCCGGTAATGAGCGTTAAATTCCATTTGTTGCGGAACGAGCTCGTCCAGATGGCCCTCATGACCATGTAGCTGGAGAAGCAATGGATGCTTGGAAAGCAGTTATAGGGCTGATCCCGATTGTAAATGTACCGCATCAGCCAGGAGAACGGATCGTCTCCGATAACGGGAGGACGAGCAACCGTCGTCTGGAATACCGAATAAATCAAGTAGCACAGCAGCGCGCAAATCGCGTAGGTCATCAGGTTGCGGTAGTATACGCTAATATCCTTTTTGAAGAAATAGAACAGACAGACATAGATGTAAAAAATCCAAACCGAGTAAGGCAGCGCAAACCATTTAAGGTAAGGAATGGCCTCGTCCGCCGCCATCGCCAAGTTGTACACTTCCTGATTTTCGATGTTGTTCGTTAACGCGTACATCCAGCCCAGAACGGGAAACATCAGCATCAGCAGCAACGGCGAGTACTTTCTCCAATTCATGCTTTTAAGGTTCACGCACTAACCCCCCATTTTATATCTATAGCGCCAACCGTTTATTCATGCTTCGGCAAATGACTGACATAGCTGTTCGAAAGCCGCAAAAGCTCCAACGCACGATCATATTCATCTTGCGTAGAATCTGTTCCGGTCGGTTCGGCGCCGTCAAACGGATAGCTGACTCCGTCCTCGTAGCCGATTCCCGGCACAAAAATGCCCTTGCCGTTTACGAACGATCCCGAAGGCAAATAATATCTTTGCGGCAGTATGTTTTCCGTATTGTTCAGCAGATCCTGACCGAAATGAATATGGCCTTTAAGCGAAACGCCGAGAAGATTGGCAAGCGTCGGGAAGATGTCCGCTTGTCCGCCCGTCTGCGGGAACGTTTGCGGGTCGGTCACATTAGGGGACGCGACGATCAGCGGAATATTAAGCATCTCGGTAAATTGATATTCGCGTCCGTAAATTTCCGTCATTAGTTTTTTCTCATGATCGGTAAGCGAGTAGATCGGCAGTCCGAGATGGTCTCCGTATATGACCAGCACCGTATTATCCCAGAGCCCTTGCTGCTTCAGTCTTTCGATGAACTGCCCCAAGGCGTAATCCGTATAATTCTGAGCTTGAATGTAATGGCCGACGAGCGTGTCGCGATAACGCTCCGGAAGCTCGAAGCGGACTTTGCGCTCCGGAATGTTGAACGGATGGTGAGAAGACATGGAAATGATCTGCGCGTAAAAAGGCTTGCCCGTCTGGCTCATCTTCAGCAGCTCGCCAGTCGTCTTCTCGTACAGCACTTCATCCGAAGGACCGAAAAACACAATATCGTCGTCTCCAAAAAACTCGGCATCGTAATAACGCTGGAATCCGAGCCCTTTGTACAACTCCTTGCGGTTCCAGAATTGCACATCGTTCGTATGGAACGTGGCCGTCTGATAGCCGTGCTCGGCAAGCTTCTTGGGCATGCTCGGCAAATCCAGGCTGCCGTACTCCTGCGCAGCCGCCCCGTATTGGGGAATATAGAAGGAGGTGTTGACGACGAATTCCGCATCCGACGTATTTCCTTGCCCGACCTGCTGGTAAAAGTGCGAGAAATAGAAATTCTCTCTCGCAAGCTTGTTCATGACAGGCGTAACTTCTTTTCCGTCGATTTTGCGGTCGATCAGGAAATTCTGGAACGCCTCAAGCTGAAGCACGATTACGTTTTTCGCTTTTGCCGCTCCCCAATAAAGCGGCGTGGCCGGTTCGTTGACGCCTTTAAGCGCGGCAATCGTCTCCTCCGTCACCTTGTCGGGAGCTTCGATCTCCTGCGTGGCGCTAGCGATAACCGCATAAGCTTCGTAATTCAAAATGCCCATGTTCTCGGCTTGCTTCAGCTCGTTGATACTGTCGCTGTGCGTCCATACCGTCGAGACGCTGCCGATCAACGAAACGGCGAACACCGCAGAGACCAGTGCGCTGCGTTCCCTGATCGCCAAAGATTTGGCCCAGCCTCTGAACCTGCGGTTCATGTACAGCAGCAAGAACACGACAATATCGGTGTAAATGAACAGGAAGTAAGGATGCATCAAGGAGAAGACGCTTCCCTTCACTTCCGTCACCTGATTGACTTGTTGAAGTGCGTGATAGGTCACGATAACGCCGAAGTACTTGTAGTACATAATTACGGCGAAGTAGATCGACGTGACGAAAATGTTCACCGTCAAGTAGACGCCCAGCTTCCGCTTCGGCGCAAACCATTCGATCAAGCAAAACAGCACCCACACCGACGGTATCCCCGTCGCCAGCTGCAGCCAGATCGAAGCCCCGTCGAATACGACAAGCCGAGCCAGAAGAATTTTGAGCACCATAATGAGAGAGAAGAACACGAATGGCTTGGACAGCCAGCCTCTCCATTTGGAAGCTTCCATTTCCGTTCACCCCCGAACCCTACTAATTATACAATAATGTTAACTGAGCGTTAAAGTCTTACATGCAGGAAGATTACCTAAAGGTTGGCTAAAGAAATTCGCTTCGCGTATAATGCAAGCATAAACTTCGAAAGGGGCGCTCCCTATGGCGATTTCCTATACAAGATCCTATGATCATATTCTGGACGATTTGTCCCGCGCGCTTACCACCGTTCCGCAATTTTACGAAGCGTTCGAAATGGAGGAAGCCGACTGGCGCGAGCTAACGGAGGGCGAGCGCGAAGTATGCGTGCGCACGCTCGCCGACGATCTATTCTACCTGCTGGGCTCCGAGCCTTCCGCTGAAGTCGGATTGGGCACGGCGGAATACGATTCAGGCCATGCGATCATCAAGATCACGGCCGACACTCAGCTCGTTCACGTCATCGCTTTGCGCGAATAAGCGCATAGCTCTCTCGAATACGGCCGAACTGGAACGCCAAGTAGATGAAGAACAGCGTCAATACAGCGCCGATGCCGACGACCGAATGATTGACGGGCACCTCCAGCTTTCTGAGCGTTAAGTACAGGAACAGGCCCACGACTGTCAGCGAGTTCTCCACGAAGTTCTGGACGGCGATCGTTCTTCCCGGGCCGACGAGGGCTTTGCCCTCCTCCTGCAGCATCGTGTTCAACGGAATAAGGAATATGCCGCCCATAATGCCTGTGATGAACAGGAGCGTCACCGTCAGCCAGAGCTCGTTCGTAAAGTTCGCGGCCATGACCGCGGCGACCATCGCAATTCCGTAGAAATATCCGCGATATAGTTTGCCTTCGGGAACCAGCTTCGGCGTCAACCAGGCGCTGAGCACGACCCCGAGCGCCGTAACGCCGATAATCATCGATTGCTGGTCGGTATCCACGATGCCCAGATTAAGCGGCAGCCAGGCAATCAGAGCGATTCTCAGCACGGACGCCGTCAGCCAGAACGCTCCCGTGCCGATCAACGAGAACCGGCTTCGACGACTGCGGAACAGCTTGATCGTATCGCGGAAAAACTGTCCGGAAGCCTCCCGGTATCGGATGTCGGGATTGCCGGACTTGGCCGGCACCAGGAAAGTCATGGCAAGCGACAGCAAGTATATGAATAAGCAGACGAGAATTGCCGGCAGGTCGGAGCGGGCGGCCAAGAAGCCTCCCGCTACCGTGCCGAGCAGAATGGCGAGAATCGTCGAGCCCTCCACCTGGGCGTTGGCCCTCAGCAGCTCTCTCTCCGACTTTGTCAGCTCCGACAATATTCCGTATTTGCCCGGCGAGTACACAACCGCCCCTACGCCCACGAAGAAATAACAAAGCGCCGGAGGCAGCCCGAACAGCAGCAGGGCGATGCCGGTCGCTTTCAAGATGTTGCCCAGCAGCAATACATGCGACTTCGCCTTCTTGTCCGCGAACGCCCCTACGATGGGCGCGAGAACGACGTATGCGATGAGAAAAGCCATTTGAATGTAGGTGACCATGCCGTCCGGATCAGCCGCGCCTTCGCGATTCACCAGACCTACGATCAGGAAGAAATTCAAATTATCTGCGAATGCGCTAAGAAATTGAGTCCATACGACCGCGTTAAGCGGTTTTACTTTTCTAAAGAGAGCAAGCAAAACTTCCCACCCTTTCGTATCAGCCCCCTTATTATACTCTTTCCCCCTTGATTGACAACAATAAGATGCGGCGGAAGCCTCGAGCCCCCGAATCTGTCCGTACCGTCCGGAACTGCTGTATAGGCTATAGACGGAAAAACGGGACGAAAAGTTACATTCTGGGAAAGCGCCTTCAAATAATTGACCGGATTGACAGCCGCGCGCCCAACCGATCGCCGGCGTCTTCCCACAAAATTAGTACCCGCATCCGCTCCATTCGTCACAGTTCGATCGAGAAGGGACGGCGTCTGCACCTCTCAAGACCTATGTAAAAACGCAACTAAAGACCGCAACCCTCTTGTCGACTTTAGGCTCCGCGGCTGTTTTCAAGCCGTTCCCGATTATGGTTAGCTTATTAGGATGCCTGACGGGCAAATGAGAAACAGGAGGATCTTCATGCGTCGTTTTACATTTTTCGCTATTCTAATCGCACTAATTAGCACGGGGAGTTCGGCCTATGCGCAAAGCGCTTCCAAAAGTCCCTTCACCGACATTCGGGGACATTGGGCCGAGAACACGATTGTCGAAATGGTGTCCAGAGGCATACTGGACGGTTATCCGGACGGAACGTTCCGGCCCGATGCCCCCGTAAAAGTTGACCAATTCATCAAGATGCTCATACTCTCCTATACCGACCTGCACCAGAACGGCGAGCGGAGCTGGAATTCGTCGTTTCTGCAAAGCCTCAGCGCGGAAAACCAGACGATCGTCAAGCAGGATTACCGGTATTTCGACTTCAAGCCGGCGACAACCGGATATTGGGCGAAGCCCTTTATCGATGTCGCCAGCGATCTGCATTTCCTGAACCGGAGCCGCTACAGCGACTTCCAGAACGACATGACGCGCGAGAACGTGGCAGAAGTCATCTATTACACACTTCAGGAGACCGAATTTCTGGAGGATTCCCAATTCAGCAGACAGCTTGCCGAAGCTTACGGGGATTTGATGAGCGCTTCGGAGCGCGAGCAGAAGTTCATAGCGGAGGCGCTGGTGAAGGGCATCATGCAGGGGTATCCGAACGGCTATTTCGGCGTCGGGGATAAAGTGACAAGAGCTCAGTCTCTCGTGCTGCTGAACCGGTTGACGGACAAAAAGACTCGCATCGCCGTAAAGTCTGCCGACAACAGCGATCTTCAGCTGTCCGTTCCGACCGTCGGCGGCGGCACTCGCGTCATCGTGTTCCCGGATCGCAGAATGCGCGACGCCTACGAGGTGCTTAAGCAAGCAGGCGCGCTGCGCGGCTCGAACCACGACTTGCTGGATACGCGGCTTAGACTGTTTAAGGATCAGAAGGAAAAGGACGCCGTCCTGGCCGCCTCCGTATCGGACAAGGTGCAGGAGGAGACGGCGCTGTGGCTTGATCCGCAGTACAACACGTACGGCATAACGATCCGGCTGCGCGAAGGCACCTTGGCGCGCAACCAGGAAGCGATCGAAGCATTCGCCAACTACTTGTTCGGCTACAATTCGGCAACGTTCCGCGAACGCTTCAACGACATCTGCGGCAAAGTCGCATCCGGCAGCAAAGTGGCCTCCCAGCAGCTCGAGATCGCAGACGACAAGGTTGACGTTCTCGTCGATCTGCCGGGCAAAACGGTCATTTTCTCCATTACCAAGAAGAGTTAACATGGCGCTCCAGAGGTAATCTAACCGTGAGGTAACCCAAGCGCAAGGTGACCGCGCCGCGAGGTAACCAACCGCAAGGTCGGAGATCTGAGCACCGATTGACATTTCCCGCTCTATTGAAATGAAAAGCATGTATTTTCTTGCAGGCGTTGGCCTTCGGAAGATACATGCTTTTTTCCTATGTGGGAAGCCCCGTGGTAGCGTCAAGATAAGCACTCCTCACGGTCTTATCTGCCCCCGATGACCCCGATAGCGAGAGATAAGCACTCCTCACGGTCTTATCCGCCCCCGATGACCCCGATTGCAAGAGATAAGCACTCCTCGCGGTCTTATCTGCTCCCGATGACCCCGATTACAAGAGATAAGCACTCCTCGCGGTCTTATCCGCCCCCGATGACCCCGATTACAAGAGATAAGTACTCCTCGCGGTCTTATCCGCCCCCGATGACCCCGATTACAAGAGATAAGTACTCCTCGCGGTCTTATCTGCCCCCAA